>Ga0056913_1000121_pt1 | contig 119020 bp, 99 predicted proteins | sample EBPBio282013_DNA_FD_55170 | JGI IMG/M metagenome (GOLD analysis project Ga0056913, IMG submission 55170) | Wastewater treatment Type I Accumulibacter community from EBPR Bioreactor in Madison, WI, USA - Reactor 2_5/28/2013_ DNA (Hybrid Assembly) | ecosystem: Engineered > Bioreactor > EBPR >... | reverse complement strand
GCATGCTTAAAAAGAGTTCTATCAAGTTTTAGAGAAGGAAAATCAGTAGATTTTAAAAGAAAATGAGGGTAAATTCACAGCCTGACGTTATTGTCCCAAATCGTTCAAATGGTTTCAGATGCAAGTCGTTCGCGAGCTCCAATTCAGAATTTGGTAGATAAAATTTCTAGATATTTTGTACCAATAGTTGTACTGATTTCTGCTATTGCCTTTTTAATTTGGTGGCAATTTGGACCAGAACCTAAATTGGTTTACGCTTTTGTAAACGCCATAGCCGTATTAATCATTGCTTGCCCGTGTGCTTTAGGATTAGCAACACCAATGTCAGTTATGGTTGGAGTAGGAAAAGGTGCGAAATCAGGAGTTCTAATTAAAAATGCCGAAGTCCTTGAAAAAATGGATAAAATTGATGTTTTAATTACCGATAAAACTGGGACATTGACTGAAGGAAAACCATCTGTTGAAAAAATTGTAGTAAAAGATAGAGATGAAAATGAAGTTTTAGGAAAAATAGCTTCACTAAATCAAAGTAGCGAACATCCATTGGCAACAGCGGTTGTTAATTTTGCTAAGTCTAATAATGCAACTTTTTCAAAAGTAGAAAACTTTGAATCGGTTACAGGAAAAGGAGTAAAAGGTTCCATCAACAATGAGCTAATAATCTTAGGAAATAAAAAATTATTGGAACAAGAAAATAGTCAAGATTTTTCAGCCATTGAAGAACAAGTTATTTCAGAACAAAAACAAGGAAAAACAGTTTCTTATATTGCTATTGGTAAAAAAGTGGTGGGTTATATTACGATTACTGATGCTATTAAAAAATCAAGTTTAGAAGCCATTAATGAATTAAAACGTCAAGGAGTTCAAGTCATTATGCTGACTGGTGATAATGAAAATACAGCTAAAGCCGTTGCATCCGAATTAAATCTAACCGATTTTAAAGCCAGTTGTCTGCCGCAAGATAAATTAGAATTTATTAAAAACTTGCAAGCCAAAGGAAAAATAGTTGCCATGGCTGGTGATGGAATTAACGATGCTCCAGCTTTAGCACAATCAGATATTGGAATTGCTATGGGAACAGGAACTGATGTTGCCATTGAAAGTGCAAAAATTACTTTGGTAAAAGGTGATTTACAAGGAATTGTAAAAGCGAAGAACTTAAGTCATGCGGTGATGAAAAACATCAAACAAAATCTGTTTTTTGCTTTTATTTATAACTCATTAGGTGTTCCAATTGCAGCTGGAGTTTTATTTCCGGTTTTTGGAATATTACTTTCTCCTATGATTGCGGCTTTGGCTATGAGTTTTAGTTCTGTTTCAGTAATAGCTAATGCTTTACGATTAAGAACCATAAAAATTTAAAAATGAAATATTTATTATATAGTTTACTATCCATTTTATTCATCGGAAACTTACAAGCTCAAAAAGTAGTGCGTTATGATTTACACGTTCGGGATTCAATTGTCAATTTTTCTGGTAAAGATAAAAGAGCAATTGCTGTAAATGGACAAATTCCAATGCCAACATTGACTTTTACAGAAGGTGATATTGCCGAAATTCATGTTTATAATGAGTTGAAAGAAAGTACATCACTGCATTGGCATGGATTGTATTTGCCAAACAAAGAAGATGGCGTTCCTTATTTAACCCAAATGCCGATTGAACCAGGAACGGAACACGTATATCGTTTCCCCATTATTCAATCAGGTACACATTGGTATCACAGTCATAGTGGATTGCAAGAACAAATTGGAATGTATGGTTCGTTGATTTTAAAGAAAAAATTAAATGACCCAACGTTTAGAAAAGGTATTGATGATATTCCGCAAATTCCTATTATTTTGAGTGAATGGACAGATTACAAACCCGAAAATGTCCACAGAATGTTACACAATGCTTCCGATTGGTTTGCTATTAAAAAAGGAACTACTCAAAGTTATACAGAAGCCATAAGAGAAGGTCATTTTAAAACCAAATTAACAAACGAATGGAAACGAATGTTAGCAATGGATGTAAGTGATGTGTATTACGATAAGTTTTTAATTAACGGTCAAAATGAAAGCCAATTGTCGCAATTTAAAGCTGGAGATAAAGTTCGATTGCGTATTTCAAATGGTGGTGCATCATCTTATTTTTGGTTGAAATATGCTGGAGGAAAAATGACCGTTGTTGGTAATGATGGAAATGATGTTGAACCAGTTGATGTTGACCGGTTAATAATTGGTGTCTCTGAAACGTATGATGTAATTGTTACAATTCCAGCAGAAAATACTTCGTATGAATTTTTAGCAACTCCAGAAGATAGAACCAAATCAACTTCAATTTATATTGGCGAAGGAATTAAACAATTGACTACTCCAATGCCAAAATTGAAGTATTTTGAAGGTATGAAAATGATGAACGATATGATGAATATGGACGGAACCATGGACGATATGGGAATGGACATGAGTTTTCAAAAAATGGATATGAATACGGTGATGTATCCAGAAATTTCAGGAGAAGCAATGAAACTGGATAAGCAAGAAGATATGAAAATGGATCATTCGAAACACGACATGTCTGTAATAAATTCTGATATTGTGACTTTAAATTATTCTATGTTAAAATCACCAACAAAAACGACGCTTCCAAAAGATGCACCAGTTCGCGAATTGCGTTTTGAATTAACAGGAAATATGAACCGCTATGTTTGGAGTATGGACAATGTCGTGCTTTCTGAAACCGATAAAATTTTAATTAAAAAAGGAGAAAACGTTCGCATTACTTTATACAATAATTCTATGATGCGACATCCAATGCACTTGCACGGACACGATTTTAGAGTTTTGAATGGTCAAGGAGAATTTGCACCACTGAAAAATGTATTGGATATTATGCCAATGGAAACAGATGTAATTGAATTTGAAGCTAATGCTGATGGAGATTGGTTTTTTCATTGTCATATTTTATACCATATGATGGCAGGAATGAACCGCGTTTTTAGTTATGAAAATTCAGAGCCCAATCCGTATTTACCCAATAAAGAAAAAGCTTATAAAAAACTACAAGCTGAAAGTAATCAATTTCATTTTATGGCAGAAAATGATTTTGCTACCAATGGAAATGATGGACAAGCAATGTTACAAAATACACGTTGGAGCTTTGGAACAGAATGGAGATTAGGATATCATGACGAGCATGGTTATGAAAGTGAAACACATATTGGAAGATATATAGGAAGAAATCAATGGTTTATGCCGTTTATAGGTTTTGATGCACGTTATAGAAAATTGGAAAATGGAGAAATAGAAGAAAATATTTTTGGACAAAAAAGCACCAAAGACAAACGCATACAATTTAGTTTAGGGTTTAATTACACCTTACCAATGTTAGTTATTTATCAGACTGAAGTTTTTCATGATGGAAATATCAGGATGCAATTAATGCGAGAAGACATTCCTGTTTCAAAACGTTTACGAATGGCATTTATGGTCAATACAGACAAAGAGTATATGGCTGGTTTTAAATATATTGTTGGAAAAAACATGGGATTTACAACGCATTATGATAGCGATATGGGTATTGGTTTTGGAGTCAACATAAATTATTAAAAGCAAAAAAATCCCTAACAAAAAAGTCAGGGATTTTTTATGTGGTACCTCCAGGAATCGAACCAGGGACACATGGATTTTCAGTCCATTGCTCTACCAACTGAGCTAAGGTACCGCTCTAATGCGGGTGCAAATATAGAATGATTTTTAATTTATACAAAACAATTAGTAAAAAAATCTGTTGTATTTTTGCAATTCAAATTTATCACCATGCTTTTAGTCATTGATGTAGGAAATACGAGAATAAAATCAGCTGTTTTTGAGCAAGATAAGCAACTCGGGCATTTTGTATTCTTAAAAGAAGATTTATTAGAAAAAGTTGATTTCATTCTAAAACAGCATCCAAAAGTAGGTACAATTGTGGTCGCTTCTGTTGGAAGTTTGGAGCAAAGTGACTTTTTAGCATTCAAAAGTAAAGTAAAAGTTGTTTTTATTACTAGAGAGTTTGATTTTCCTTTTGTCAATTTATACGAATCGCCAACAACTTTGGGAATTGACAGGATGGTTTTGGCTAGTGGAGCAGTACTTCAGTTTCCAAAACAAAATAGATTGATAATTGATGCAGGAACCTGTATTACTTACGATTTTGTAGATGAAACGGATAATTATTTAGGCGGAGCCATTTCTCCTGGAATTCGTCTTCGCTACGAATCATTACACAATTATACAGCAAAACTTCCTTTGTTAGAAAGAGAATTTCCAAAAAGCAGTATTGGAAAATCAACCTCAGAATCTATTCATTCTGGCGTGATTAACAGTGTGATTTTTGAAATCGATGGCTATATTGATTACTTTAAATCTGAAAACGCTAATTTTATCATAATTTTAACCGGTGGTGATGCTGATTTTTTGGCTATGCAATTAAAAAATACCATATTTGCCAATTCAAATTTTCTATTAGAAAGTCTGAACCAAACATTTCAATACAATCAAAAATGATTAAAAAAATTATAGTAAGCTTTGGTTTGCTTATTTCATTGGTTTCTAATGCTCAAGAAGGAACTTCTTCTCCTTATTCTTTTTACGGAATTGGAGACGTAAAATTTAAAGGTACTGTTGAAACACGTTCTATGGGAGGCGTTTCTGTTTTTTCGGATAGTATTCATATTAATCTGCAAAATCCAGCGCAATTAGCAGGATTAAAATTAACAACTTTTGCCGTTGGTGGTTCTACTTCAAATACAAAATTAAATACCGAAACACAAAACGAAAAAGCCAGAAGAACTAATTTAGATTATTTAGCCGTTGGGATTCCAGCAGGTAAATTTGGTTTTACATTTGGTTTAATGCCTTATTCTTCGGTTGGATATAAAATATTGAATTTAGCAGATGAAAATAATTTATATTCTACACAATACAATGGAATTGGCGGTATTAATAAAGTGTTTTTAGGTTTAGGCTATAAAATCAATAAAAACTTAAGCGTTGGTTTAGACGCACAGTATAATTTTGGAACGATTGAAACCAAAAGTTTTAGATACTTAACAACTATTGAAAGTGGAACTTTAGAAGAAAATGTTTCTAGAATACAAGGAATAAACTTCACTACTGGTTTGGCTTATGAGAAAAAGTTAAATAATAAGTACACTTATTTTGGGTCTTTAGTTTATGCGCCTCAAGCCAATTTGAAACTTAAAAACGAAAGAACAATTACCGTTAGCGATCAAGTAGATAATCAACCAGTGCAAAATTTGAATTTTAATTTGCCTTCAAGATTATCGATTGGTTCTGGATTTGGTGAAGTTAGAAAATGGTTGGTTGGTGCTGAGGTTACTTTGCAATCAAGTAGTAATTTAAAAAATAGATTTGACGATATAAATGGAGTCGTTTTTGAAAATTCTACACGCTATAGTGTTGGAGGATATTACATTCCAAATTATAGTTCGTATTCTAGTTTTTTCAAAAGAGTAACTTATCGTGGAGGTTTGCGTTATGAAAATACAGGTATGGTAATTCAAAACAAGTCAATTGAAGATTTTGCTGTAAATTTAGGCTTAGGATTACCACTAAGCGGAACTTTTTCTAACTTGAACATCGGTTTTGAAGTTGGTAAAAGAGGAACAAAATATTACAATTTAATTGAAGAAAATTATATTAACCTAAGTATTGGTTTATCATTCAGTGACAGATGGTTTGTTAAGCGAAAATACAACTAAAATACAATGTCATGAGAGTTTTTTTATTGTTGACCGTTTTATTATTTGGTCTAAATAGTAATGCCCAAAAAAAAATAGATTGCTCTTTACAAACCAAAGAATATCAAGAATTTTTAAGCATAAAAAATTTTGAAGAAGCTTTCGGACCATGGGGATTTGTCGCTAAAAATTGTCCAACTCAAAGTGAAAGTCTTTATTTAGAGGGTGTAAAAATTATTCAATATAAAATTGATAATGCTAAAAATGAGGAGGAAAAGGAAACATCGGTTCGACAACTGATGAAACTCTACGACCAATATCATAAGAATTTCCCTAATTCTATTGAAGATTACGAGGTGTATAAAGCTATGGCTTTATTTGATAATTCAATTGATTCAAAAGATGAGGTTTTCCAATTGCTTGATAACGGAATCAATTCTTCGCTTAACAAAGTAACTTCGGGAAATGCAATTTTTAACTATTTTAAATTGCTTACTGAAAAAAATAAAAATGGAGACAAATCGGTCACAAATGACAAAGTAATTGAAAAATACACTTTGTTAAACAATCGTATTGTTACATTAAATGAAACAAATCCTGCAGAGAAAGAAACATATGTTGCAGCAAGTAGAGCAATTAATGCAATAGCCGATAATTTTTTAACTTGTGATGTTTTAACGGAATACTACGAAAAAAAATTGGCTCAAAATCAAGAAAACGCAGCTTGGTTAGAAGCGTCTTTAAATGTGATGTATGAAAAATGTGCTGCAACTCCAATTTTTTTAACGTTGGCAGAGAAATATTATGCTTTAAAAGTTTCAGCGCAATCAGCAAATTATTTTGCAACTGCATTATTAAAAAATAGAAAATTTGATGAGGCAAAAAAATATTTTTTAGAATCAGCCAATTTAGAAAAAAACACTTCCAGTAAAGCAACAAAATATTACACTTTAGCCACTGGAATTTATAGCAACGACAAGCCAAAAGCAAAAGAATTTCTTTTAAAATCAATTGAGTTTAACCCAAAACTTGGAAAGGCATATTTGTTTTTAGCACAACTTTATGCCAACAGTGCTTCCGATTGCGCAAAAACTGATTTTGAAAAAAAAGCAGTTTACTATTTAGCTACTCAAACGGTTAAAAAAGCTTCTGTTGCTGATGAAGTGTTAAAAACCAATGTTGCCATGTTTGTAAAGGATTTTTCAAAAGAATCGCTTTCAGAAAGTGACATTTCTAATGCTAAAATGAATGGCAAAACCATGACGATAGGTTGTTGGATTAATGAAAAAATCACTTTCCCTTCTAAATAATGATTAATAAAAAAAGGACATATTTTTTCTTTTTACTTCTCACTTTTTTTGGAATGCTTTCTTGCGAAAGTAATTTTAAAGAAGTACAAAAAATGGGATTGTCTGAGTTTTCGCCAAGTGGAGAAGCAGATTCTATTAATTTAAAATATACGGATTCAGGAAAGATTAAAGCTGTTTTGATTAGTCCAAAAATGCTGGATTATGCTACAGCAGAGTTCCCTTTTACTGAGTTTCCTGTTGGTATTGACTTAACTCTGTATGACGAAAAGGGAAAGAAAACGTATGTAAAGTCTAATTTTGCATCGTCTTATAAAGGAACCGATTTAATTGATTTGCAAGGCAATGTTCGTATAAGTAATGACTCGGGAGATTTGTTGGAAACAGAACAATTGTATTTTGATCAAAAAAACGAATGGTTTTTTACCCAAAAAAAGTTTAAATTTACTTCGCCAAAAGGCGTTACTAATGGAGAAGGAATTGATTTTAGCAAAGACTTCAAAAAAGTAAACTCTCAAAAAATATCGGGTGAAATAGATAAATCCGAATAATAAAAAAACAAATGAATTATTTAAAATTTACACAATATGCCTATTTAATAGCAGGATTAGTATTTGCCTATGATGCTTTTACAAAATGGCAAACTGAAGACCCAAATTATATTATTAGTGCAATTTTTGCAGTAATTGGTGTTTTTATGTTTTTCTTCCGACAAAGATTTGCCAAAAAATTTGAAGATAGAAACAAAAAACCATAATCATGGAAATCGGAATCATCATTCTGTGTTTGATACTTTCCGCTTTTTTTTCAGGAATGGAAATTGCTTTTGTTTCCTCCAATAAAATATATCTTGAAATTGAAAAAAAGCAAGATGATTTTCTAGGGACTATTTTATCAAAAATCACTAAGAAACCTTCTAAATTTATAGCAACGATGCTTGTAGGCAACAATATTTCTATTGTTATCTATGGATTCTTTATGGGTGATTTAATCTTAAAGTGGTTTGAAAATTTTGGGTTTCATTTTACAGAATTATCAACTATTTTACTTCAAACAATAATTTCAACTACGGTTATTTTGATGACGGCAGAGTTTTTGCCAAAAGTCTTTTTTCAGATTTATGCCAATAGTTTCATGAAATTTTTTGCCTTGCCAGCCTATATTTTCTACCAGCTGTTTTACTACATCTCTTCGTTTATGATTTGGATTTCAGATTTTATTCTGAAAAAATTCTTCAAAACCGACGGTGACCAAATCAATTTAACGTTTAGTAAAGTAGAGTTGGGAAATTATATTACGGAACAGATGAATGCTGTAAATGATGAAGATGAAGTGGATACAGAAATTCAAATGTTTCAAAATGCTTTAGAATTTGCAGGTGTAAAAGCTAGAGAAATTATGACGCCAAGAACCGAAATGGTTGCTGTGGATTTATATAGTTCGGTGGCAGAATTGCGAAAACTTTTTATAGAAACAGGCTATTCAAAAATATTAGTATATCAAAATACGTTGGATGATATTGTAGGCTATATCCATTCTTTTGAATTGTTCAAAAAACCGAGAAGTGTGAAGTCTATAATGATTTCTGTCGAATTTGTACCTGAAACTATTTTCATCAAAGACGTAATGAGTCTGTTGACTAAAAAAAGAAAAAGTGTAGCAATTGTACTTGACGAATATGGTGGAACTTCGGGAATTGTAACGATGGAAGATATTGTAGAAGAGCTTTTTGGAGAAATTGAAGACGAACACGATCAAGATGAAGCACTTGTAGAAACACAAATCGACGAATCAACCTATATGTTTTCTACTCGATTGGATGTGGAATACATCAATCAAGAATACAAACTTAATATTCCAGAAAGTGATTCTTATGGGACTTTAGGTGGATTTATAGTCGATTTTGCTTCCGAAATTCCTCAAAAAGGAGAGAAAATTACCATTGGAAATTATCAATTTATTATTGAAGAAGCTACCAATAAGAAGATAGAATTGGTCAAAATGACGTTATTAGATTGATTTTCGAAAAAAATCCTAAAAATGGCAAAAATTATAACACTCTGACTGTTATTATTTCATAGATAATTGTATTTTCGCAAACTGAATTAAAAATTAACAGAATAAAAAATGGCAGTTTTACAAAAAATTAGAAATCGTTCTGGCTTGCTTTTGCTTGCAATTGGTTTTGCTTTATTAGCATTTGTTGTGCAAGATTTATTTACAAAAGGCTTTAAAAGTATTTCTACAGACGTTGGAAGTGTAAATGGTAAAGATATTTCATTTGATGAATTTAAAATTAAAGTAGCCAATACTGAGAAAAACCAACAAAATGGTCAATCAATGACTTCTATGCAAGCTTCAAATCAAGTTTGGAATCAAGAAGTTAGTATTGCTTTATTAACTGCTGAGTTTGAGAAATTAGGAATTAGAGTTGGAGAAAAACACATAGTTGAAGTATTCAAAGCAGATCCAAATATTGGTCAAAATCAAATGTTTTTAAATGCAGCTGGAAAATTTGACTTAGCAAAATTCAAAGAATATTTTAAAGCAAATCCTGAAGGAATTCAGTATTTAAAAGAAAGAGAAAAAGATGCTGATTTGAATGCAAAATATCAAATCTACAATTCATTGGTAAAAGGTGGTTTATATACTACACAAGCCGAAGGAAAATTAAAATACGAAGTAGAAACAAACAAAGTTACTTTTGATTTTGTAAATGTTCCTTTTTCTTCAATAAAAGATAGTGACGTTAAAATTTCAGATGATGAAATAACGGCATACATGAAAACTAAAGAGAAAAAATTCAAATCGGAAGAAGCTAGAGAAATTGAGTATGTCTTGATTGAAGAAAAACCATCAGCAGAAGACGAAGCAGAAATTAAATCTAAAGTACAAAGTTTATTGAATCAGAGAGTTCTCTACAATAACACAATAGGAAAAAACGACACTATTGCAGGTTTTGCTAATGTCAAAAACGATGCTGAATTCGTAAATGCTAATTCAGATATTCCATTTGATTCAAGTTACGTTGCCAAACAAGATTTACCAGCAGAAAATGCTGAAATGTTATTCAATTTGCCAACTGGACAGATTTCTGCTCCTTATATGTATAACGGTTACTACTGTATTTCAAAAGCATTAGGAAGAAAATCTGGAGCAAAATCTAAAGCAAGTCATATCCTTATCAGCTGGGAAGGAACACAAGTGCCTAACAAAAAAGAAGTAAGAACGAAAGAGCAAGCAAAAGCTAAGGCAGAAAGCTTATTAGCACAAGCAAAAGCTAATCCTGGAAATTTCTTTATGTTGGCTATGATGAATTCTGATGATTCTTCGGCGCAATCAGGTGGTGATTTGGGTTATTTTTCTCCAGGTCAAATGGTAGCTCCGTTTAATGATTTTGTTTTCAATAACCCAATTGGAAAAATTGGTTTGGTAGAAACACAATTTGGTTACCATGTTATTCAAGTAACGGACAAGCAAGATGCGGTTAAATTAGCAACGATTGCTCAAAAAATCCAACCGTCTGAAATAACAAACAATAAAACCTATGAGCAAGCTACCAAATTTGAAATGGAGGCTGCTTCAAATAAAGATTTTGATGCTTTGGCAAAACAAATGAAATTAACAGTTAGTCCATCCGTAAGAGTTAAAGCTGTTGACGAATCTTTTGGTTCAATTTCAAACCAAAGACAAATTGTAAAATGGGCATTCAACAGTGATACAAGTGTTGGCGATGTTAAAAGATTTGAAATCGTAAACAAAGGACATGTAATTGTTAAATTGAAAAAAGTTTATGACAAAGGATTAATGGCTGTGGAAGATGCAAGACCACAAGTAGAACCTATTTTGAAAAACAAAAAGAAAGCCGAAATGATTAAAGCGAAACTGAAAGGTGCCACTTTAGAAGCTTTGGCAACTGCAAATAAAGTAACTGTAATGAATGCTGTTGATTTAACAGTTGAAAATCCATCGATACCAGGTGCTGGTTTTGAACCAAAAGTAGTTGGAATAGCGATGTCTTCAAAAGTAGGAAAGCTTTCTCAACCAGTTGTTGGAAATTCAGGAGTATATGTATTGGTTACTAAAGCAGAAACTAAAGCACCTGCAATTCAAAACTATGATGAGTATGTAAACAAATTGAAACAACAAGTTGCTTCTTATTCAGGTAGAGTTATTCAAGCATTAAAAGAAAATGCTGACATCGATGATAACAGAGCTGATTTCTATTAATAGATTTCTTCGATAAATAAACAAACGACTTTCATATTGGAAGTCGTTTTTTATTTTATAAAATCATTTCTTGATAAGGTAAAATAGTGTCAAATCCTTTAGATTTAAAATACACCGTTGGATTGTCATTTGAAATAGCCATAACAAAATCGCCACCCCAAGCACCAAGACTTTTAATGGTGCCATTAAAATCAGGAAAATATAATTGTTTTGCTGTTTCTTTTTCTAGAATAGTGCTTAAAAGCATTTCATGTTTTTCTAATTGATGAATAAAAACATCAATAGAGTTTGTGCTGACTACGGACTCCGTTATTGAATTAATTTCAGGAATTGATTTAGATATTTCATTGCGTTTATTTCTATAATTAGTAATAGCATCTCGACTATTCTGTTTTTTATTCAAATAAACAAAATAGATCTTTTCTTTAAAGCTTGGATTAAAATCTATAGTTTTACTGAATGGTTTGCCTATTTCCAATTGATATATAATGGCTGAATTGTTTTGAGCACAAGCAATATCATAACCACTTCCGCCAAAACTTTTTTGCAATAATTCAAAAGCATCTATCTGTAGCCAATCAGCAATATTGTTAATTAAGGTAGAAGATGTTCCTAAACCCCAGTTTTTAGGAAAGGTTAACGCAGTTGTTACGGTGTAACCTTTTGAGTGTTTTATAAATTCAGGATTAATTTTATAAGCTTCGTGAAGAATTTCAATTAATTTATTTTTTATATTTTCTTTAATATCAAAACGTTCTTTTTTGATGATTGAAGAAAAAGGAATAACAGTTTCAAACCAAATGGAGTTATCATAATCATAACTTTTCCAATTCAAAACTTTGTCTTTGCTTTCTTCAACTACCAAGCTTTGACCAAATTTTGTTGGTAAAGCAAATGCCATTGCGCCATCAAGCACAACATATTCGCCAGTAATAAGAAGCTTTCCATTGCTATAGAAGGTTTTTGACATATGATTTAGAATTTGAATAATCTATAAAGACAAAAAATCTGTGCTAATTTGTGAAATCTGTGTTTGAGTTGTAAAATTAAATCTGTGCGAATATGTGAAATCTGTGTTTGAATAAAAGTGTTTTTAGTTTCTTAATTTTTCAATATATTCAACAACCGCAGCATGAGTGATAGTGTGATTTTCAAAATGCATTTTAACTTTATTTCGTTCGGTAATATTGGCTTGAAATTGATTTAAAATGTTATTGATGTGCATTTTCATATGGCCATCTTGAATTCCAGTAGTAGTCAAAGAACGCAAAGCAGCAAAATTTTGTGCCAAACCTGTTGCTGCAACTATTTGCATTAACTCTTGTGCAGAAGGTTTTTGTAGAATTTCTAAAGCAATTTTAACTAAAGGATGCAAAGAAGTTAGTCCACCAACAGTTCCTAATGCTAATGGAATCTCCATCCAAAAACTAAAAATATCATTTTCGATTTTTGCATGAGATAAACTTGAATAAGTTCCTTTTCTTGAAGCATAAGCATGAATTCCAGCTTCTACGGCTCTAAAATCATTTCCAGTAGCTAATACTACAGCGTCAATGCCATTCATTATCCCTTTGTTGTGTGTAACTGCTCTATAAGGTTCAATTTCTGCAATTTTTACAGCTTGAATAAATTTTTCAGCAAATTCTCTTGGATTTTGGATGTGTTTCTCAGCTAAATCTTCCACTTTACATGAAACTTCTGCACGAACCACACAATTAGGTACAAAATTTGAAAGAATACTCATTATGACAATAATGTCTTTTTCATCTTCTGCAAAGTTGTTATAAAGGAGTGCTTCTTCTTTTAAGGTTTTAGCAAATTGCTCCAAACAAGAATTGATGAAATTAGCACCCATACTATCTTTTGTTTCAAAAGTAGCATGCAATTGATAGTAGTTTTCTAATTCAGCCGTTTTGTTTTTTAGTTTAATATCTAAAATACCACCACCGCGTTTTTGCATGTTTTTAGTCAAGCTTTCGGTGTTTGAAAAGAACTTTGGCTTTGTCTCAGAAAAGAATTTTTCTAACTTTTCGGACTTACCATGGTATAGAAAATGGACTTGTCCAATTTTTTCTGTTCCTAAAATGGTTGTTTTAAATCCGCCACGCACCGCCCAAAATTTAGCCGACTTTGAAGCTGCTGCTACAACTGAACTTTCTTCGATTGCCATTGGAACGGAATAATAGTTGCCATTTATTAAAAAATTTGGGGCAATACCAAAAGGCAAATAAAAATTTGAAATTGTATTTTCTATGAAATCGTCATGAAGCATTTGAAGACTTTCATCACTATTCCAATATTGTTTTAATATTGAAATACTTTCTTTTGGGTTTGAAAAATATCTATCGGCTATCCAATTGATTTTTTCTTCTTTTGATAATTTTGAAAAGCCAGTAACTTCTTTATTCATAATTATTTTTAATTCTTAATAGGCAAAGATAAGCCTTTGAAGAAATTAATTTTATAAAAAATCTTGAAATTAAAAATTAAACCAAAACAGGATTTAACAAAAAATAGTACCTATATTTATAAAAAATTCACTAAAATTGGAAGTTTTTTAAACGTAGATGATTATGAAGGTAATTCGATTACTAGCAATTTTGTTGCTAATAGCAACAACAACAGTAGCACAACAAAAAATATCGGTTGAAGAAATTTATAAAGGTGCTTTCAGAACAAAAGGAATGGATGAGCTTCAATCCATGAAAAACACCAACCAATACACAATTCTTAACTCAGATAGAGCAACTCAATCACAAAAAATAGATTTATACGATTATGCTACTTTAAAGCAAGTTTCTACTATTATTTCAACCAAAGACTTTCCTATTTTGTCTAATGGAATTGATAGTTATATTTTTAGTGCTGATGAAAAGCAGCTTTTAATTGCTAACAATTCTGTGCCAATTTATCGTCATTCTTTTACTGCTGATTTTTTTCTGTATGATATTGAGACCAAAAAACTTTCTAAATTATTTGAACAAGTACAAGTGCCAACATTTTCTCCAGATGGTTTGAAAATTTGTTATGCTAAAGAAAATAATTTGTTCATTTATGAAATTGCATCAAAAAAAACAACTCAAATAACATCTGACGGTTTAAAAAACGCAGTAATAAACGGAATTACGGATTGGGTTTATGAAGAGGAATTTAATGATCCAAGAGCAACTGGAAATAATATTTTTATAAGAGCTTTTGATTGGAGTTTGGATAGTAAAAAAATAGCTTTTATCCGATTTGATGAAAGTCAAGTGCCAGAATTTACGATGAATATCTATAAAAAAGACTTGTATCCATCAAACGAAACTTTTAAATATCCAAAAGCAGGCGAAAAAAATTCTGTGGTTTCTTTGCATGTCTATGATGTAACTTCCAAAATAAAAAAAGATATTAACTTAGGCAATTATTCAGACTTCTACATTGCTAGAATGAAGTGGACAAATGATGCCAATATTTTATCAGCTCAAATTTTAAACCGTCATCAAGATAATTTGGATTTGTTGTTTATTGATGGAACAACTGGAAGTTCAAAAAATGTTTTGAATGAAAAGGACAACGCTTATGTTGATGTAACCGATAATCTTACTTTTTTGAAAGACAATAGTTTTATTTGGACATCCGAAAAAGACGGTTATAACCATATTTATTTATACGACAAAACAGGAAAATTAAAAAACCAAATAACTAAAGGAAACTGGGAAGTTACAGCCTATTATGGTTTTGATGAAAAAAATAAAACCATTTATTATCAATCGGTTGAAAATGGTTCTACTATTCGAGATGTTTATAAAATCTCATTAGATGGAAAAAACAAAGTGAAATTATCTCAAAAAACAGGAACTAATGCAGCTACTTTTAGTCCAAATTTCGAGTATTTTATAAATACGTATTCCAGTACAATCATTCCAACTTTATATACATTAAATAATTCTAAAGATGGAAAAGTGATTCAGACTATCGTTGACAATGATGTTTTAGCAAAAAAATTGGAAACTTACAATTTACCTACAAAAGATTTTTTTGAACTTACTACCGAAAAAGGCAATAAATTAAATGCCTGGATTATAAAGCCAAAAGATTTTGATGCGTCTAAGAAATATCCAGTATTTATGTACCAATATTCTGGTCCTGGTTCTCAGCAAGTGGTTAATGAATGGATGAACGCCAATGATTATTGGTTTATGATGTTGACACAACAAGGTTATATTGTTGCTTGTGTAGATGGACGAGGAACAGGATTTAAAGGAGCAGCTTTTAAAAAATGCACTCAAAATCAATTAGGAAAACTGGAAGTTGAAGATCAAATTGATGCGGCAAAAGTAATTGGAAATTATCCTTATGTAGATAAATCAAGAATTGGTATATTTGGCTGGTCGTATGGCGGATTTATGTCGAGTAATTGTATTTTGAAAGGTGCTGATGTATTCAAAATGGCTATCGCTGTTGCTCCAGTGACCAACTGGCGTTTTTACGATAGTATTTATACCGAAAGATATATGCAAACACCACAAGAAAACCCAAGTGGCTATGATGATAATTCACCCATTAACCATGTAAATAAACTAAAAGGGAATTATCTATTAATTCATGGAACTGCCGATGATAACGTTCATGTTCAGAATTCAATGCAAATGATTGAAGCGTTAGTCCAAGCCAATAAACAATTTGATTGGGCAATTTATCCTGATAAAAACCACGGAATTTATGGAGGATATACTAGAATTCAACTGTTTAACAAAATGACAAATTTTATAAAAGAAAAACTATAATAACCAAAAACAAAACAATAATTATGAGTGAAACTACAGTAAAAGCGGCACATCCAAAAGGGCTTTGGGTGCTTTTTGGAACAGAAATGTGGGAGCGTTTCAATTTCTATGGAATGCGTGCCATTCTAACCTTGTTCATGGTAAATTCATTATTGATGAGAGAAGAAGACGCTTCTATCATTTATGGTGGATTTCTGGGACTTTGTTATTTAACACCAATGTTAGGTGGATTTATTTCTGACCGTTTTTTTGGTAATAGAAATTGTATTATACTAGGAGGAACTATGATGGCTATTGGTCAATTAATGTTGTTTTTTAGTGCAAGTATATTTGGTTCTAACCTAGGATTAGCAAATACATTAATGTGGACCGCATTAGGAATTATTGTTTTTGGAAATGGATTTTTCAAACCAAATATTTCCTCAATGGTTGGAAGCTTATATCCAAAACAAGAAAAATCTAAATTAGATACTGCTTTCACAATTTTCTATATGGGAATTAACATTGGAGCTTTTCTGGGTCAATTTATTTGTCCATTTGTTGGTGATGTAAATAACGAAGTGTTACAAGCCGATGGCACAACACTTATGATTAGAGATGTTCATGCATTCAAATGGGGCTTTTTAGCAGCAGGTGTTGCCATGATGATAGGTACAGCAGTGTTTTTCTTTTTAAAAAATAAATACGTGGTTACGCCAGAAGGAAGACCAATTGGCGGATTACCTTCAGGAAATGATAATAACGACTATGAAGAAGGAGAATCTCAAAAAGCTCATTTTACAATGGGTTCAATTTTAACAGCAGTTGTCATTTTTGCCGCAGTTTTCTTTGTATTCAATTATTTTACTGAGGGTGATAACATAGTAAAAACGATTATTTACCCAGTTATATACGCCAGTGGTATTTCGCTTGCGGCACTAATTTTGTTAGATAAAACTTTGACAAAAGTAGAAACTCAAAGGATTTGGGTAATTTATATCATGTCGTTTTTTATTATTTTCTTCTGGGCAGCTTTTGAACAAGCAGGCTCTTCATTAACGTTTATTGCCGACAATCAAACAGACAGACATTTCTTTGGTTGGAACATGCCACCATCAATGGTTCAAATTTTTAATGGACTGTTTGTAGTAATGTTTGCTTTTCCATTCAGTATTTTATGGGATAAATTGAGAGCAAAAAACCGAGAACCTCTTTCTACAGTAAAACAATCTATTGGATTATTATTAATCGCTGTAAGTTATTTTATCATAGCAAACAATGTAAAAGATCTTGGAAACACAGGATTATTGGCTATCAAATGGTTGATTTTATTATATTTAATTCAAACTTTTGCAGAGTTATGTCTTTCTCCAATTGGCTTGTCATTGGTTGGAAAACTTTCTCCAAAAAGATTTGCCTCTTTAGCTTATGGTGTATTCTTTATATCAAATGCTGCGGGTTATGCTTTATCAGGAACTTTAGGGTCAATTCTTCCAGCAACTGGAGATAAATTTAAAAAAGCATCTGAACTTGGAATTGACTTGCAAGGTGTATTAGATAAATCAATTACACCAACAGCGGAACAATTAGAGCTATTAGCAAAAAATCAAATTAGTGATCATTATCCAACATTTGCTAGTTTCCCAATTGAAAATCTATACGATTTCTTTATGGTATTCGTAGTGCTTTGTGGTATTGCAGCAGCAATTTTATTTATGCTTACACCTGTAATCAAAAAAATGATGCACGGGATTAGATAATCCAACTATTAAAAAATATTTTTATATCTTTCAAACCTCCAATTGCATTGGAGGTTTTTTTTAATTAAAATAAATTACTATGTGGAAATCGCATCCTAAAGCTTTACCTTTTTTGTTTTTGTCTGAAATGTGGGAACGTTTTGGTTATTATTTAATGATTGGAATTTTTACGCTTTATTTAAAAGATGTAGAAGCTGGATTTGCCATGACTGAGAAAGAAGCTTCCGATTTATATGGAACTTTTATCGCATTGGTTTTTCTAACACCATTTATTGGCGGGTTGATTGCTGACAGGTATTTTGGGTATAAAAAATCAATTATTATTGGTGGATTAATGATGGGAGCGGGTTATATGATGATGGGAATTCATGACAAAACCATGCTTTATATTGCCATGACTTTAGTGATTGTTGGTAATGGGTTTTTCAAGCCCAATATATCTACCTTACTTGGAAATTTTTATGATGATGAAGAATACAAGGAGAAAAAAGATGAAGGCTACAATATTTTCTATATGGGAATTAATGTAGGTGCGTTCATTTGTAATTTCTTTGGTGCTGCATTGCAAATTCTTTTAGGTTGGCAATATGCATTTATGGCTGCTGGAGTTGGAATGTTTGTTGGTGTAATCGTGTTTATATTAGGAACTAAGTACTATGGCAACAAAACAGAGAAAAAAGGGGTACAACCCGGCGACATGCCTTTTTATAAAATTGTGCTTTACATTTTGGTGCCTTCTATTATTTTTGGAATAATTGGGTGGTTATTAAAAGGAGTGCAATCAGAATTAAATCCCGATAGTTATATTTTTGGTTCTGATAGTACGGATGCGTTTATTTTTGCTTGTATTCCTGTTGTTTATTTTTATGCAAGTTTATATTTTAAAGCAAAAACTGAAGACAAAAGACCAATTGGTGCCTTATTAGCTATTTTTTCTGTAGTGATTTTGTTTTGGGCAGTTTTTAAATTAAACGGTTCGGCACTAAATACTTGGGCAGACCGTTATACTGATAGAGAAATTACAGGAACAACTGAAAAAGTATTTAATGGATTAAAGTTTTCACAAGAAGTAGCCTATCAAAAAGATAGTGTTTCCCTATACGATGCAAGTTTTAGGCTCCAAAAAGTAAATGGTGAAGTGCAAAAAGAATACAATTATCCAGTTTATTTCAGAAATGTTAAACCTGAAAAACTACCAGCCGAAGGCTCAAAAGTTTCACTATGGGCTACAAATTTAAGTCAATCGATAAATCCTGGATGGGTTATTATTTTAACTCCGTTAATAGTAGCATTTTTTACTTTTTTAAGAAGTAGAAAAAAAGAACCTTCAACACCCACTAAGATTGCGTTTGGTCTTTTAATTTCAGCTTTATCTGTTTTGGTGATGGTTGCTGCTGTAGAAATTGGTAATAATGGTTCTGAGAAAGTTTCTGTTTGGTGGTTAGTTGCTAATTATGGAATTATAACGATCGGTGAACTTTTTCTCAGTCCTATGGGATTGTCAATTGTTTCTAAATTATCACCAAAAAACATTACATCTTTAATGATGGGTGGCTGGTTTTTGGCAACTTCTATTGGAAATAAATTAAGCGGTGTTTTAGCAAGTATGTGGGATCAATATGACAATAAAGCCAATTTCTTTTGGATAAATTTTGGGCTTTTGTTGTTTGCTACAGTATTAATGTTTGCATTAGTTAAAAACTTGAACAAAGTAATGAAAGAAAAAGGGATTAATTAAAATTGGACTAACTTGTAAAGTATCTTACATATAGGTTGGCATTCTTTTTGTTATATTTGAAAAAAATTAAATGATTATGAAGAAAATAATATTCGCATTTGTATTTGTTTTAGGAACAATAACCATGCATGGACAAGAATTAAAATGGGAAACAAATTTAGATGTTGCCATGAAGATTTCAAAGAAAACTAAAAAACCAATGTTACTATTTTTCACAGGTAGCGATTGGTGTGGTTGGTGTATCCGTTTGCAAAAAGAAGTTTTACAAACACCAGAATTTGCAAAATGGGCAAAAAAAAATGTAGTATTGGTAGAGTTAGATTTTCCTAGAAAAACACCTCAGAATGCAGCAATTCAAAAACAAAATCAAGAATTGCAACAAGCTTTTCAAGTTAGAGGTTATCCGACAGTTTGGTTTGCTAAGGCATCTAAAATAGATGGAAAAGTAAATTTCGAACAATTAGGAAGTACAGGCTATGTAGCTGGCGGACCGAATGCTTGGTTAGAAGGTGCAGATCAAATTCTTAAAAATAAAAAATCGTAACGATTTACCTCTAAAATTTATAAAATCCTTTTTCATGTGTATTGTGGAAAGGGATTTTTTGTTTTCTACACGTTTCTTCCCAACGTTTGCTGTAGGTTTTAAAATTTGAACCATCTGCAATAATAACCTTTGGTTTTAGTGTCAATAAAAGCCGTTCTAAATTTAGTTTTGGGGATTGTGTGATAATTAAAATATCAGGATTAATGGTAGGATTATAAATTCCAGTACTATCAATAACGACAATTTTTTTACTATTGATAAAAAGCAAATCAGGAATATTATTTTTATTCTTTAAATCTGAAAAATTTCCAACTAAATACGATTGAAAAGTAACATTTTCATGAATGTTCTTCCGAATACTATCATTCGCAAATAAGGATACATTATTACCAATTCTCTCCGAAATGATACTGCCTTTCTTTTGATTAAAAACGATTCCTTCTGCACTTTTGTTAACTTCTTTTTTTTGATAAATAAAAACGACTTGTAAAAGTATCACACACATTAATGCTAACGAAATTCTTTTAAAATTTGGCTTTTTTATCCAAAACATTAGAGTAACTATCATCAAATAGAACAACCATAGCATTTCTTTTGTAAAAGGAATATTTTGGAAAGTAAAGCTGTCAAACGATGCAATGGTGTGAATGAAGTTGTTCATGATTTTCAACAGCAAATCAAGAATTTGCACTAAAAAATGAGGAACAGTTCCGATAACGGATAGTACTAAAACTAAAATTCCAATTGCCATAATTACTGACAATAACGGTAGAACAATCATATTTGTTAAAAAAAACAATCCTGGAAATTGATGAAAATAGTAAATACTCAATGGCATTACGCCGATTTGAGCTGCAGTAGAAACGGTTATTATATCCCAAAAATAATTTAGAATCTTATTTTTTGGTTTCCAAATAGATTTTAAAATTGGCTGCAATAAAAGAATAAAAAACACTGCTAAATAACTTAATTGAAAGCCAATATCATAAATAAATGACGGACTTATCAATAAAATTAAAAGCATTGAAACTAGCAAGGTATGATAAATATTGACAGTTCTTTTGATGTTCATTCCAACCGTTAAAAAGGAAAACATTGTAGCAGATCGAACTATTGATGGTGATAGCCCAGCTAAAAGTGCAAATGCCCATAGTGTCAATATAATGAGTATAACTTTAATCCAGTTTGCTCTTTTGGTATTGGGCATTGGTTTCAGTAAAAACAATAAGAAATACATAATAATTCCAACATGTAATCCTGAAACGGCTAGAATATGAACTGCGCCAGCTGCTTGATATTCTTTCATAATCACAGGTGACATATCATGTTTTTGTCCCAATAATAAAGCAACAACAACAGTTAATGAATTTTCAGAGAGTGATGTTTTCTTCAAATTTGTGATTAATTTTTCTCGATAGTTTGAAAAATAGTAACGGAGCGAACTTTGACTTCCAATAATTTTTACATCATTGGTTTTGCTATATACTTGACCATAAATTTCTTTGTGTTCCAAGTAATTTCCATAATCAAACTGATTGGGATTGAAAGGCTTTTTGTTTTTGTAGTAAACGCCTTTTATGAAAAGAATACTTCCAATTGGCAACGAAATGTATTTTTCTTTTTTTGTAATGTTAAAGATTATTTTGCCATTAACTTTCTTTTTTTGTATCGATTGAAATTCAGCAACATATCGATAGTTTTTTTGCGTATTCTTGAGTTTTTCAGTCAATAAAATTGTTGCATTAAAACCATTTTCAACTTCATTTAGATACTTAGAAAAATGATTAGTGGAATAATTTTCTTTATGAATACTAGCTGAAGACAATCCAATAAAAAAAGAATTTAATAGTACTGCTATTCCAAATAAAGATGAATAAAATGCTATTTTGGATTTAAAAATATAACAAAGCAGTACTAGGCAAAATCCACTTACAGTTAATATAAAAGCAATTGGTGGTGTTGTTTTTAAAGAAGGAAATAATAATATTCCAAAAACAAACCAAAGTGTAATTTTAGCTAAAGGAAATTGTAAGATTTTCACGTAACTAAGTTACGAAAAAAAAGAATTTACAAAATAAATTTATAAGATTTTGTTAATTTGAACAAAAGTGTTTTGGTAATATGTTTCTGATAGTGAAGAAACAATAACACCTGCACTTGTTGAAGCATGAACAAATAAGATTTCATCTCCATTTACTTCTGTGATCATGCCAACATGTGTAATACGATTTCCGCCAGCTGTGGCAAAGAATATTAAATCACCTTTTTCGGCATTATCAATGCTCATTTTTTCACCAATATCTGCCATACTTGAAGAAACTCGCGGTATATCAATGTCAAATTTTTTGAAAGTTGAATAGAGCAAACCGGAACAATCAAAACCATCTTTTGAAGTGCCACCATATGAATAATCTACACCTACATTGTCTATCACATTATTAATAAGTTGCTCAGCAACATAGTCAGTTTCCTCGTTGTCGATGATAATGTCTTTAGCATTTTTGGTATTCAAAATTGCTTTAATTTTTTTTGATTTTTTTTCTTTATCTCTAATTTCTTTTTTTTGATTTTTAGATAAAGGTTCGTTGTAGGCAATGGCTTTATCAACACTTGGCGCAGTGTAAATTCCTTTTTTTTCAGCTTCTTTTTTAGTAGTAATGATTTTGTTTGATTGTGCAAAACCAAATGTTGAAATAAAAAAAAATAAAAAGAAAAATATTTTGAAGGTGTATTTCAAGATCGTTTATTTAAGATTTTCAAATATAAAAAAATATTTTTTAAAACACATTAATTATTGTAAATCATTAATAATCAGGTCTGCTGTTTTTTTACTTGCACCAATTCCGCCTAACTTTTTTTCTAAAATTTCATAATTACGAATTATTTCCTGTCTGTTTTTTGGTTCAAAAAGTTTTGATAATTCTTCCTTGATCCTTTTTTTATTAAAATTTTCTTGGATTAATTCGGTTACCACTTCTTTATCCATTATTAAATTTACTAATGAAATGTATTTTAATGTAATGATGCGTTTTGCAATTTGATAAGAAACCCAACTTCCTTTGTAACAAACAACTTCTGGAACTTTAAATAAAGCAGTTTCTAGTGTCGCTGTTCCAGAAGTTACTAACGCTGCTTGGGCTATACTCAATAAATCATAGGTTTTGTTAGAAATGAATTTTACATTTTTAGTGTTTAAAAATTGCTTATAAAATTCAAATTCTTGACTTGGTGCACCAGCAATTACAAACTGATAATCAATAAAATCATCAGTAACACTAAGCATAACTTCGAGCATTTTTGAAATTTCTTGTTTTCTACTGCCTGGTAGTAAGGCAATTACCGGTTTGTCATCAAGATGGTTATCTTTTCTAAATTGAGTTTCGTTTGTTTTTTGGCGATTGTGAATAGCGTCAATTAGCGGATGACCAACAAATTCTACAGGATAACCATGTTTTATTTCAAAAAAATCTTTTTCAAAAGGCAAAATGACAAATAATTTATCAAAATCTCTTTTGACAGCTTTTATCCTATTCTCTTTCCAAGCCCAAATTTGTGGTGCAATATAATAGTGTGTTTTTATACCTTTTTGTTTTGCCCATTTTGCAATTCGCATATTAAAACCTGGATAATCGATGAAAATAATCACATCAGGTTTGAATTGTTCAATGTCTTTTTTACAAAATTTGATGTTGTTTAAAATGGTTTTTAAGTTCATTACCACTTCTGCAAAACCCATGAACGCTAATGCCTTGTAGTGTTTTACTAAAGTGCCGCCAACTTCTTGCATCAAATTTCCACCCCAAAATCGAATTTCAGCTGTAGCATCTTTTTCAAATAAAGCTTTCATTAGGTTCGAACCATGCAAATCTCCAGAAGCTTCACCTGCTATAATATAATATTTCATTGTTTTAATAATTTAATAAAACACAGTCAATTAATTGTCCGTTTTTAAAAGTAATAATCCAAATTTTTCCGTATTCGTTTTCGTTTAAAGGATTGAATTTAGTTTCGTTAATTAAACTATTAACCAAATCGGGACAAGTGTTTGAGTGACCAACAATCATTATTGTTTTACCTTTTTGATTTAAAAGTAAATTTTGGCTAAAATTTTTATTATTTGGACTATAGTTTATTATTTCCAAATTTCTAGAGTTGGCAATTGGTTGTAATGTTTCAGTTGTTCTTGAAAATGGTGTAGAATATAAAGCGTCAAGCTTAAGGTCTGCAAACAGCATATCTAATTTTTTAGCACGTAATTTCCCAATATCAGATAGTGAAGGGTTCTTGCTACCATCATCAATTTTTTCTGCATGACGAACAACAATTATTTTTGTGATTTCAGTATTACTATTTTTTTCTTGAGAAATGGTAATTGAAGAAGTCAGAATAAGCAGTAAAAATGAAAAGGTTTTTTTCATTAGTAAAAAATTAAATTTTATAAATCCCAAGTGTTTAACAATTGAATAGCATGATGCGCTGTCATGTCAAACTGAACAGGAACAACTGAAACATATCCATTAGCTAATGCGTATTCATCAGTATCTTGACCTTTATCATCATTCACAAATTCACCCGTTAGCCAGTAGTAATCTTTTCCATAAGGTGATTTTCTCTTGTCAAATTTTTCTATCCAACTCGCTTTTGCTTGACGACAAATTTTCACTCCTTTTATTTCATTTAAATTTAATTTAGGAAAATTCACGTTTAACACGGTGCCATTAGGCATTTTGTTGTTTAAAACTTCTAATGCAATTTTTTTAATAAACGGTTTAGTAGCTTCAAAATTAGCATTCCAATTATAATCGGCTAACGAAAAACCAATAGCAGGAATTCCTTCAATACCAGCTTCTACAGCAGCACTCATAGTGCCAGAATAAATTACGTTTATAGAAGAGTTTGAGCCATGATTTATTCCAGAAACGCATAAATCAGGTTTTTGTTTTAAAACCTCATGTACCGCTAGTTTTACACAATCGACAGGCGTTCCCGAGCAATTGTATTCTGTAATTTCAGCACCATCTTTTGATATTTTATCAAGATATAATGTGTTATTTACAGTAATAGCATGTCCCATTCCGCTTTGAGGACTATCTGGTGCAACTACTACAACAGTGCCAATTTCCGACATCACTTCAATTAATGTTCGTATTCCTGGAGCAGTAATTCCATCATCGTTGGTAACTAAAATTAGAGGCTTGTTAATCATAATAAAAAATTCAATTAAGGCAAAATTAACCTTTTTTAGGGTTTTATTAAGTAACATTTTGATTAACTTTGGACTAATTCAACGTATGCTAAAGGTTAATTGTTATAAAATATCGTTAACATAAAAATTTGGCATAGTTTTTTGTATATATTAGTCGAATAATTAATGAAACCTATATTCCTGTTTATGAAAAGAAATTATAAAGTTCTCTTGGTAGTACTTGCTTTGTCAGTTGCCATGTGGAGTTTCATCCCAAAAGAGAATACACCCGATCCCGAAAAAGATAAATTATTAATTGAACTTTTAACTTTTGTTATTGAAAAAGGACATTACAATCCTGCTGCAATTGACGACACCTTTTCTAAAGGAGTTTACAAAGACTATTTAGAAGCATTAGATCCCTCAAAACGATTCTTTTTGCAATCTGATATTGATGAATTTTCAAAATATGAAACTCAAATCGATGATCAAATTAACAATAAAGAATTAACCTTTTTCGATTTGACTTATACTCGTTTGATGAAACGAATGAATGATAGTAAAGCTTATTATGAAGAAGCGTTATCTTCTCCAATAGATTATAAAAAAGATGAAACTATTAGCACGGATTATGAAAAATTACCTTATGCTAAAAATGAAAAAGAATTAAAAGACCGTTGGAGAAAACAAGTCAAGCTTTCTACTTTGTCTTCTTTGGTTGAAAAAGAAAAAGTTCAAGAAGAAAAATTAAAATCGAAAGACAATAAAGATACTCCAAAAACTTTTGCTGAATTAGAGAAAGAGACTAGAGCATCTACTTTAAAATCACTTAATGATAATTTTGGATTCATAAAAGATTTGAATCGAGATGATTGGTTTTCAATATATATCAATGCTATTTCTTCTCGATTTGATCCACATACTTCTTATTTTGCACCTAATGAGAAAGAGCGTTTTGATGTAAGCATGAGTGGAAAATTAGAAGGAATTGGTGCAAGACTTCAAAAAGAAAATGATTTCACAAAAATCACAGAATTAATTTCTGGCGGACCAGCATGGAGAGGGAAACAGCTTGAAGCTGGGGATTTAATATTGAAAGTAGCACAAGGAAACGGCGAAGCTATAGATGTTGTTGGAATGCGTTTGGACGATGTTGTGAAAAAAATTAAAGGACCAAAAGGCACTGAAGTTAAATTGACAATAAAAAAGCCAGATGGAACCATAAAAGTAATTTCAATTATAAGAGATGAAGTTGAAATTGAAGAAACATATGTAAAATCAAGTGTTGTAGAAATTGATGGAAATAAATATGGAATAATCTATTTACCAAAATTCTATATTGATTTTGAGAACAAAGACAGTCGTGATGCTGGAAAAGACGTTGCTATTGAAGTAGAACGTTTGAAAAAAGAAGGTGTTCAAGGGATTGTAATGGATGTTAGGGATAATGGTGGTGGTTCATTAAAAACGGTTGTTGATATTGCAGGTTTGTTTATTGAACAAGGACCGATTGTTCAGATAAAATCTGCAGCAGGTAAAAAAGAAGTATTGTACGACAGAGATGCAAAAGTACAATGGGATGGACCATTAGTAGTAATGATTAATGAATTTTCTGCATCGGCATCAGAAATCTTAGCTGCTGCAATTCAAGATTATAAAAGAGGTGTAATTGTAGGAAGCAAGCAATCGTATGGAAAAGGTACCGTTCAGAATGTAATCGATTTGAATCAGTTTGTTCGCGGAAGTACTTATGGAGATTTGGGAGCATTGAAAACAACAACTCAAAAATTTTATAGAATCAATGGAGGTTCGACTCAACGAGAAGGCGTTAAAAGTGATATTGTGATGCCTGATAAATATGAATATTTAAAAATGGGTGAAAAAGATGTTGATAATGCAATGCCTTGGGATAAAATAGATCCTGCGGAATACAAAGTATGGACGAAGCAACACAATTTTGATTTGGCGATAGCTGAAAGTAAAGCCAGATTAGCAAATAATCCACAAATGCAATTGATTGAAGATAACGCAAAATGGATAGACCAACGCAGTAAAGAAAATATTTATAGCCTTCAAATGGACAAATTTAAAGCGGAACAAAAAGCTTTGGAAGAGAAAAATAAAAAATATAAACCGATTACAGATTATAAAAATGATTTGAAATTTATGTCGTTGCCTTATGAAAATGAAATGGTTAAAAACGACACTGTTTTAAAAGAAAAACGAGACAGATGGCACGAAAGTTTATCTAAAGATGTATATGTTGATGAAGCATTACATATTTTAAATGATATGCAAAATGGTTCAGACAGAAAAGGGTTGACAGATAAAGTTAAAACCGAAAAATTGGTTAAGTCTTAATTGAAAAAATATTCAAACAAAAAAGCCTCAAAATTATTTTTTTGAGGCTTTGTTATTCAGGATACTCTTATTTAGTTTCTTAGTTTATTCAATTTCTTTTCATAATCAGCAATTTCTTCTTCATATTCTTTTATCTTAAGTTGCTGTTTGGTAATTTTCAAATTTTCTTTCTCAATTTCTACAGGAGATAATTTTCCTTTTGATTTGTTTTTGGCGAATTTAGTTTTCATCTTTTCTAAATCGTCAATAGCATCTTGTCGTTTGTCTTTATACTTAATTAATTTTTTTTCAGCAGAAGCAATTTTTTTTTGTTCTTTCTGAAACTTTTTTTGTTCTTTTTCTAATTTTTTCTGATCTCTTTCAAGCTGTTTCTGGGCTTTTTCTGCTTGTTCTTTTTGTGCTATTGCAAGTTTTTGATTTTCAATTTTTTTTTCAAGCAATTCTTTTTCAGTTGCTTTTGGAGCTTCAATTGTAGCTGTTTTTACTTTTGCAGAATCAATAACCTTTTCAGAATTAGTTTCTTGTGCATAATTGTTTTGATAGCAAACTGCTAAAAACGCTACAAATAATAATTTTAATTTCATTGTTTTTGTTTTTAATTATTTTACTATAAATTTAGCAATAATTGTTCCAAATTCTAAAATAATATATGAAAAATTACATTAAAATAATTGTTTTCATCTTTTTGATTTCTTATGCAATCATTTCTTGCAAATTTCTCGAAAAAGATGATACGACTGAAAACAAAAAACAATTTTCATCAATATCTGCTATTGATTTACTACCAACGTCAACCACAAAACAAATAATTGTACATGATTTTTATACATTGTCCTATAGTGAAAAATTTGAACAAGCTGAATGGGTAGCCTATTCTTTGAAAAAAGAGAATTTTAAACAAAATAATTTTAAAAGACCCTATTTTGTTGAAGATAAAAAAGTAACAACACATTCTGCCGATTGGAGAAATTATAAAAAATCGGGATATGACAAAGGACATCTTTGTCCAGCTGGAGATATGACTTTTTCTAAAAAAGCATATGAAGATACTTTTTTAACCTCAAATATTTCTCCTCAAAAGCATGATTTTAATTCAGGAATTTGGAATCGATTGGAACAAAAAACAAGGTATTGGGCTGAGAAGTATGGAACTGTTTTTGTGATTTCGGGTGGTGTTTTAACATCTGGATTAAAAACTATTGGTTTTGAAAAAGTAGCTGTTCCGAATTATTTTTATAAAATTATTGCATCAAAAAGCAATGGTCAAATTAAGGTAATAGCTTTTCTTGTGCCAAATGAAGATTCAAAAAAGCCACTCTATACTTTTGTAACGTCTATCGATGCAATTGAGAAATTAACGAACATCGACTTTTTTTCAAAATGGGAAGATTCAGTCGAAAATAAACTTGAAAGTAAAAGTGACTATAAAGATTGGAGTTTTAATTGATTTGAAACTTGTATTCTTCCTAATCTTAAAGATTTACTAAATACAATGATTGGAATTTGGAATTTATTTGTGGGAATTTTTTAAAAACTACCATTCGTTTACTTTGTTTGCATCCATTTTTAGGAAAATAAATAATAAAATAGTAAAGCCCCAAAGACCAGAACCACCATAAGAAAAGAAAGGCAACGGAACACCAATCGTTGGGAATATTCCAATTACCATCGAAATATTAACAAAAAAGTGTATGAATAGTATGCCTGCCACACAATAACCATAGACTCGACTAAACTTTGTCTTTTGCCTTTCAGCCAAATAAAGTATTCTTCCAAATAAAATTAAAAATAAGGCAACAATTAATACAGAACCCAAAAAACCCCATTCTTCTCCAACTGTTGTGAAAATATAATCGGTGTGTTGTTCAGGTACAAAGCCGCCTTTTGTTTGCGTTCCTTCTAAGTAACCCTTTCCAAACAATCCGCCAGATCCAATAGCAATTTCAGATTGATTGGTGTTATATCCAACACCTTTCATATCTACTTCTTTGCCCAAAAGAATATTAAATCGGTCACGATGATGTTGCTTGAATACATTGTCAAAAACATAATCAACTGAAAAAACATATCCTGAGATCAATACTAAAATAATAGAACTCAAAACCCAATTTCTATCAATCATCCTGCTTCTAAAATGAATAAAAAGAATAACGACTAATGCAATTATTACAATAACGTAGGGTTCTAAAAGCAGCGCTAAAACAAAGAGTATGATGGCAATAAATCCTGTCCAAAGATACCATGAAGGAAATCCTTCTCGATATAAAACCAAGAAAAAAACAGAATAAATCAAGGCGCTTCCTGGGTCGGGTTGCGGTAAAATTAATAGGATTGGTAAAAATAAAATAATCATGGCTTGCACCTGTCTGTTCATGTCTTTTAAATTGACTTGAACATCACTTAAATATTTTGCCAAGGCTAATGCTGTAGCTGTTTTAGCAAATTCTGATGGCTGTAATGTGAACGTTCCAATGGCATACCAACATCGTTGTCCTGCAATCGTTTTTCCAAACACAAACAGACCAGCAAGTGATAAAAGAGACACTGCAAAAATGATAATAGAATACTTTTCAAAGAATTTCGCATCAATAGCCATGATGCTAAAAATCAATGGAATGGTAAAAAGAATGAATAAAAATTGTTTTCCATAAATTTGAGTTACATCAAAAATTGAACTTTCCCCTTCAATGCTTGATAACGAAGAAGAGTAAATATTAAGCCAACCTAAAATCACTAACAGGATATAGATTCCGATGCTTAACCAGTCTAAATTATTTGTAACACTTTGGTTTTTCATACTAATTAGAAATTAATTTTTAGTAGTATCTTTTACTTTAATTTCTTCTTCTTTTTTCATTTCTGTATTCAACGATTTTGAAATAGTAGTATTAATTAAAGTATCAACAATTGGTTTAGCAATGTATTTATTGTATTCCGCTTGCAAACTTCCTTCTAACATTCTTTTTTCTAAATCTTTACGAGTGATTTTTTTATTGATGTATTTTTCAATCATTAATGTTGTAATTGGACCAGCCCATCTTGCACCCCAATATCCATTTTCAACAAAAACAGCAATGGCTATTTTAGGATTGTCTTTTGGCGCAAATGCAACAAAAATAGAGTGGTCTTGAAGCTTAACTCTTTTTCCGTTTATTTTGGCAAAGTTTTCGGCGGTACCTGTTTTTCCACAAATTTGTATGCCTTCAACACCTAAGCCTCTTGCCGTTCCTAAGTTATAAACATCGTATAAACCTTCAATTACTGGTTCAAAATGTTTTTTGTCAACCGTTGTTTGATGTTTGGTTCTAAATTTTTTATCAATCATTTCGCCTTTGATTTTCTTAATGATATGAGGCGTATAATAATAACCTCTATTGGCAACAGTTGCTATCATATTGGCTAATTGCATTGGCGTCATCAAGACTTCACCTTGACCGATGGCATTGGAAACAATAGTTTTACTGTCCCAATTCCATCCTGGATACATTTTTTTATACGTTTTTGAGGTTGGAATTTTTCCTTTCCTTCCAGTTGGTAAGTCGTAGCCCATAAATTGTCCTAGTCCAAAACTTTTCAAGTGATTGCTCCAAGTATCTACACCATCCGAAGGCTTTACATATTTGTTTATGGTTTTCATATAAACATTGGCAAAATAGGTGTTGCAAGAGTTATAAAAACCATTGTGTAATTTAGAAACGCCAGCATCGTGACAGCGCATAAAACGACCACGTGCATAACTGAAACCGTGATGACAAACAAATGATGTTTCGGTATCTATAACACCTTCTTGAAGTCCAACTAGCCCTGTTAGAATTTTAAATGGAGAACCAGGAGTATATTCCGCTAGCAAACCTCTATCGTATAATGGTTTTGCAATTGAGTCGTGATACAACATGGTGTAGTTTTTAGAGCGTTGTCTTCCAACCAATATGGCTGGATCGTAGGAGGGTGATGTTACCAACGCTAATATTTCTCCAGTTTTTGGCTCTATAGCTACAATTCCACCACGTTTGTTAATCATTAATTGTTCGCCATATTTTTGTAGTTCAGCATCAATAGACAATGTAATGTCTTTTCCTTGAACAGCAATAGTATCAAATTTTCCATCTTTATAGGAACCTATATCGCGATTGAATTTGTCTTTTTGAAGATATTTTACTCCTTTGACACCTCTTAAAATTTCTTCATAGCTTTCTTCAACACCTTGTTTTCCTATCAAATCACCACTATTATAATATTTGTTTTTGCTGATGATGTTTTCATTTACTTGTGTAATAAATCCAAAAACATTGGCACCACAATCAACTTGATAATCACGTAGCGATCTTTTTTGAATATAAAAGCCATTAAATTTCCGTTGCATTTCTTGAAAAGCGGCATATTCCATTTTGTTTAATTGTGGCAAAAAAACCGATGGCAATCTTGGACTATACACTTTAGCTTTGGCTATCTTTTTGTCAAAATCGACTTTTGAGATGTTTAATAATTTGCAAAATTCGAGAGTGTCAATATTTTTAACATCTTTTGGGATAACCATGATGTCATACGAAGGTTGATTGGCAACCATAAGTTTACCGTAACGATCATAAATATAACCTCGTTCGGGGTAATCATATTTTATTTTAATTGCATTATTGTCTGATTTCAACTTTAAACTTTCATCTATAACTTGAAGGTAAAAAAGCCTCGACACAATTAAAATTGTTGCAATGATTATAATTGTTGGAAACAATACTTTTCTCATCGTTTGCTTGGCTTAATAATATAAATGATTAATATACAGGTGATAATAGTAAATATAGTGCTAAAAATAGTCCTTAAGAAAATATCCCAAATGAAACTAATTTTAAAAATTTCTAAAATAAATAACGTAAAATGATGAATGACAACGGCTATTAATATAAACGAAAAGCGTTCGGGTGTTAATACATCGTTTAGTTTAACGGTTTGATATTCATAACTTAGTCCAAATGAAAATTTGAAAATTGCTGGTCGAAAATAGGCTAGAACCAAACAAGCCGTTGCATGAACGCCGCCAGAATTCCAAAACATATCCATAATCAAACCTAGTAGAAAACTAGCTACTAAAAGCCCTGTTTTATTCCCATTTACTGGAAAAAGTAAGATGAACAAAATATAAGGATAAGGATTGATATATCCAAACAAATCAATGCGATTGAACAATAGTACTTGGGCTAAAAGCAAGAAAATAAATCGGGCGATATTTACTAATAAAGTACTATTCATTTTTAATGGTTTCGCTTTCAAGTTTCATCACTTCGTCTCTATCTTTTGTTTTTAAAATATATACATAACCTAAATTCGTCATGTCATTAAACAATTTTATATCCAAAGTATAATAATTGGTTACGTTGTCTGTGTAGATTTTATCAATAACCCCAATCCCAATATTTTCCGGAAAAATAATAGACTGTCCACCTGTAACAATAGTATCTCCTTTTCGAACAGAAGCTAGTCTTGGCACATCAATTAATTGTGCATAACCGGTATTTTTGCCGTTCCAAACTAATGAACCAAAATGATTTGATTTCTTAATTTTAGCATTAATTTTTGACTGAACATTTAATATGCTTATCACTGTAGCATAGTTTTTGGAAGTTTTGTCAACAATACCAATAATTCCAGCACTATTAATGACTCCCATATCGGATTTAACACCGTCTTTAGAACCACTGTTTAAGGTTAAGAAATTTTCATGTGTGCTATAGGAATTGTGAATTACTTTGGAAACTATAATTTCAGCTTTATCAATTCCTTTAACATTTACATTTGGTGTAAGTGTAGTATCCTTTTGGTTGAATAAAATAGATTTTAAACGGGCATTTTCTGCAGACAATTCTTGATTTTCTTTTCGTAATCCAAAATATTCATTCACGTTATTTATTTGTTGATATACACCACCGGTTAGAAAATTAGCGGAACTAATGACTCTGCTTTTGTGATAAGAATGTGATTGAATCGTTAATGTTAACGAAATAACTAATAGCAGCAAGAACAGTAATCGATAACTGTTTTTTAATATGAAACTAAAAATTTGCTGCATCGTTTAAAAAGTTATAAAATTTAAAATTCCAAACACCAAAGATTATTTCAAATACTTGGAATTTGGAATTTTCTATAATTGGATTTTTTATTTAATAAGTATGCTTCTAAACTTAGGGATGTTTTTCAATGCCATTCCGGTACCACGAACTACTGCTCTTAATGGGTCTTCAGCAATGTAAACTGGTAAGTCTGTTTTTTGAGAAATACGTTTGTCTAATCCGCGAAGCATTGATCCTCCACCTGCAAGATAAATCCCTGTATTGTAAATATCAGCGGCTAATTCCGGTGGTGTTTGCGATAACGTTTCCATAATAGCATCTTCGATACGTTGAATCGATTTGTCTAATGCTTTGGCTATTTCTCGATAAGAAACTTCCACTTGTTTTGGTTTTCCAGTCAATAAATCTCTACCTTGAACGGACATGTCATCTGGTGGTGTTTCTAAATCATCGGTGGCAGCACCAATAGTAATTTTTATTTTTTCTGCTGTTCCCTCTCCAACAAATAAATTGTGTTGGGTACGCATATAGTAAATAATATCATTGGTAAATACATCGCCTGCAATCTTCACTGATTTATCACAAACAATTCCTCCAAGAGCAATAACTGCAATTTCAGTTGTTCCACCGCCAATATCAACAATCATGTTTCCTTTTGGTTGCATAATATCGATACCAATACCAATAGCGGCTGCCATTGGTTCGTGAATAAGATATACTTCTTTTCCGTTTACGCGTTCACAACTTTCTTTTACCGCACGCATTTCTACTTCGGTAATTCCTGAAGGAATACAAACTACCATGCGTAAAGCTGGAGTAAATAATTTTTTCTTTAAAGCTGGAATACTTTTGATAAACAAACTGATCATTTTTTCTGAAGCATCAAAGTCGGCGATAACTCCATCTTTCAACGGTCGTATGGTTTTGATATTCTCATGGGTTTTACCTTGCATCATGTTGGCTTCCTTACCAACAGCGATAATTTTTCCAGAAATCCTATCACGAGCTACAATCGACGGACTGTCAATTACAACTTTATCATTGTGTATTATCAAAGTGTTTGCGGTACCAAGGTCAATTGCAATATCCTCGGTCATGAAATCAAAAAATCCCATACGATTTTTAAGGGTTTATAGTTTATAAATTTTTAACGTACAAAGTTAAACAAATTAATGTTTAAAATGACGTGTTCCTGTAAATACCATTGCAACTTTATTTTCATTGCAATAATTAATGCTCAATTCATCTTTGATAGAACCACCAGGTTGGATAACTGCTGTAATTCCAGCGTTATGTGCTAGCTCTACACAATCGGGAAATGGAAAGAACGCATCACTTGCCATAACGGCACCTTTCAAGTCAAATCCAAAGTTGTTTGCTTTTTCAACAGCTTGTTTTAGGGCATCAACTCGTGAGGTTTGTCCTGTTCCAGAAGCGATGAGTGTTCCGTTTTTTGCAAAAACAATCGTATTCGATTTGGTGTTTTTACATACTTTCGAGGCAAAAATCAAATCTTCAATTTCTTGTTCTGATGGTGCCGTAGTAGTTACCACTTTTAAATCTTCTCTAGAATCGGTAATTGTATTTCGGTCTTGAACTAATAACCCATTTAAACATGTTCTTACTTGACTGTTTGGTAATTCAACATCGTGTTGAACCAATATAATTCTATTCTTTTTTTCTGATAAAATAGCTACAGCTTCTTCGTCAAAACTTGGTGCTATTACCACTTCACAAAACAAACTGCTGATTTCTTTTGCGGTTGCGCCATCAATTTTTCCGTTAGCAATCAATACGCCACCGAAAGCAGAAGTAGGATCACCAGCTAATGCCGCAACATAGGCTTCTTTCATGGTTGATCTTGTTGCTAATCCACAAGCATTGTTGTGTTTTAAAATGGCAAATGTTGGCGCGTTGTTTTTAAATTCTAAAATTAAATTCACAGCGGCATCAACATCAAGCAAATTGTTGTATGACAATTCTTTTCCGTGAAGTTTGCTAAACATTTTGTCAAATTCGCCGAAAAAGAATCCTTTTTGATGTGGGTTTTCGCCATATCTTAAAATCTGACCTTCTGAAATACTTGCTTTGAAATACGTTTCATCCTCGTTAAAATAATTGAAAATAGCCGCGTCATAGTGCGATGAAACATGAAACGCTTTAGTGGCAAAAAGTTTTCTTTGCTCTAAAGTTGTAGCACCATTTTGACTAGAAATAATATCTAAAAGAGATGCATATTCGTTTACAGAAGCTACAATAACAGTGTCTTTAAAGTTTTTGGCCGCAGCACGAATTAGAGAAATTCCACCAATATCAATTTTTTCAATAATGTCAGCTTCACTTGCTCCAGAAGCAACAGTTTTTTCAAACGGATATAAATCAACGATTACTAAATCGATTTGAGGAATGTTAAATTCAACCATTTGTTGCACATCGCCTTCGTGGTCTTGACGGTTTAAAATCCCGCCAAAAACTTTTGGGTGCAATGTTTTTACTCTTCCGCCAAGAATAGACGGATAAGAGGTAACATCTTCTACGGGAACTACAGGGATTCCTAAGTTTTTAATAAAATCTTCGGTGCCACCGGTAGAGTAGAGGATAACATTTTGTTCATGTAGTTTCTGAACGATGGGTTCCAAACCTTCTTTGGAAAACACTGAAATTAGTGCCGATTGAATTGTTTTTGTAGTGCTCATTGTGTTGTGTGTTATAAGCATGCAAAAGTAGTTTTTTTGAATGCATTTTTCAACTAATGAGTGTAACAAATTTCAATAATTGTACACAAACAATTAGGAATAGCTTCAGGATATTCCATTTATTTTTTTGAAATTTACAAATCTGATTTAAAAACCATTAGGAATGTTATTATACCTAAGACTGCTAAAAGAGAGTTTCCTATTTGCTATGAATGCTTTGCGAAACAATAAACTGCGCACCATGTTGTCACTTCTTGGGGTAACTATAGGGATTTTTTCCATAATAGCTGTTTTGGCGGCAGTAGATTCTTTAGACAAAAAAATAAAAGGCGATTTGGGTACTTTGGATAAAAACACTATGTATTTAAAAAGCCAATCTTTTGGTCCTTCAGATATTCCTCGTTGGAAAAGAGACCAATTTCCTGAAGTAAATTATGAAGAATTTCAGTACTTAAAATCCAATTTGAATGATGTAGAAAACCTTTGCTACCAATATTTTATGTTTTCTAGAGAAGGTGTCAAAAATGATGGGATAACGGTTTCGAGTGTAAATGTGGTTCCCGTAACTTATGAGTTTGCAGATATTCAACGGATGGAAATTAACAACGGACGATTTTTTAATGAAGCCGAATCTAATGCTGCTGCTGGTGTAATTGTTTTAGGTTATAATATTGCCGAAGGTTTGTTCGATAACGTTGATCCAATTGGAAAATCAGTTCGTATTTATGGTCAAAATGTAAAAGTAATTGGCGTAACCAAGAAAAAAGGAATGAGCATGGGACTTGAAGATAGCGATGACGATTCGGTTTTTCTTCCAGTCAATTTCTTAAGAAGATTGTATGGAGACAACAGTAAAAACTTTCTTCCTGTAATTGTTATTAAACCTGAAAAAGATGTTGATATTGACGCTTTAAAAGGCGAAATTACTCAAAAACTTCGTGCCTATCGAGGTGTTAAACAAGGCGAAATAAACAATTTTTTTCTTGACATTCTTTCTGGATTTACTGACATGATAGATAGTTTCATTGGTACTCTAAAAATGGGTGGATGGATTATTTCTGGATTTTCGCTCCTAGTGGGTGGTTTCGGAATTGCCAACATCATGTTTGTATCTGTAAAAGAGCGTACCAACCTAATTGGGATACAAAAATCATTGGGCGCCAAGAATAAATTCATACTCTTTCAGTTTCTTTTTGAAGCCATTATACTTTGTGTAATCGGGGGGATAATTGGGCTGTTCTTGGTCTGGATAATTGCCATGGTGCTCACCGATATGCTCGACTTTGAGTTTGTGCTCAGTGTTGGAAACATGCTCTTAGGGACTTCTTTAGCCGCAGTTATCGGTCTTATTGCCGGAATATTACCTGCCATTTCTGCCTCGCAACTTGACCCAGTGGAAGCGATACGAACGGGGATGTAAAGTTTATGACTTAAATTTAAAGTATAACTAATAGAATCTAATTTTCCGTATCCTAATTTGATACATCAAGCACGAAAACCGCTTGTTTCAATAGCTTTAATGAATTATAATTACAAAAAAAACAGCAACTATTTTTTATATATAATAGACTGCAACCAAAAGTTTAGACAAATTTCCACAAAAAAAGTAATGTAATGGTTTTTTTGTTTTGTGTGGTTGGTGGTATTTGATTTTGAAGCAAAAAAAAAGCTCCGCAAGTGCGGAGCTTTTATATTTTAATAAAGAATTTGTGTTTTATTTCAACCCGTCAATCTTTGCTTGAACTTCTTCGTCAGTTCCTTCAAAGTTTTGAACTTCTTCTTTACCGTTAGTTACAGTAGTGACTGTTGCCGTAACTTTTCCGTTATCATTAGATTTTTCAATTCTAACTTCTTTTGAAGTTTCTGTTGTCATTGGAGCAGCTTCTGGGTTCATGAATTTACAAGTTGTACTTGCACATCCTTTTTCCATACACTCTTCTTTAGACATTGAGTTGCATTCTGTCATTTCTGCACATCCCTTTTTAGTGCATTCTTCAACGCTCATTGTGCCACATTTTTCGTTAACCACACAACAAGAAGCCATAGCAGTATCTGAATGTCCTGAACCTAAGATTGGCGCAATTACTAATCCAATTAAACAAGTCAATTTGATTAAAATGTTCATCGATGGACCAGAAGTGTCTTTAAATGGATCACCCACTGTATCTCCGGTAACCGCTGCTTTGTGCGCATCAGAACCTTTATACGTCATTTCGCCATTGATTTCAACACCTGCTTCGAATGATTTCTTAGCGTTATCCCAAGCACCACCAGCATTGTTTTGGAACACCGCCCAAAGCACACCTGAAACGGTAACTCCAGCCATATAACCACCCAACATCTCAGCGATTAATTGGTTGTTATCAGCATACACTAATTTACCTAAAAGAACGATAGCAATTGGGAAACCAATAGTTAAAATTCCTGGTAACATCATTTCTCTTAAAGCTGCTTTCGTAGAGATTTCAACACATTTACCATATTCTGGTTTACCTGTTCCTTCCATAATTCCTGGAATCTCTTTGAACTGACGACGTACTTCGTACACCATGTCCATTGCCGCTTTACCTACAGAGTTCATTGCTAATGCAGAGAAAACTACTGGTATCATTCCACCCACAAATAGCATCGCTAATACTGGCGCTTTGAAAATATTAATTCCGTCAATTCCTGTAAAAGTTACATAAGCAGCAAATAAAGCTAACGAGGTTAACGCTGCAGAAGCAATGGCAAAACCTTTACCAGTAGCTGCAGTAGTGTTACCTACTGAATCTAAAATATCGGTACGAGTACGAACTTCTTTAGGTAATTCACTCATTTCAGCAATTCCACCAGCGTTATCAGAGATTGGTCCGAAAGCGTCGATTGCTAATTGCATAGCCGTTGTAGCCATCATAGCCGAAGCTGCTAAAGCTACACCATAGAAACCAGCAAATGCATACGAAGCCCAAATTGCACCAGCAAATAATAAAACGGTTGGGAATGTAGAAATCATACCCGTTGCTAAACCAGCAATTACGTTAGTTCCTGCACCTGTAGAAGATTTTTGTACAATAGCCAAAACTGGTTTTGTACCTAAACCTGTGTAATATTCGGTTACTGATGAAATTACACCACCTACTACTAAACCAACAATAGTTGCATAGAATACTCGCATTGAAGAGATTTCTTTTAAACCTTCGCCATAGAAATTCATGGTCATTAGTTCTGGTAACATGAATTTTACAAGGAAATAACAAGAGATAGCGGTTAACACAATAGAAACCCAGTTTCCTTTGTTTAAAGCACCTTGTACTTGTGCTTCTTTCGCATCATCACTAGAAATACTAACTAGCATTGTACCTATAATAGAGAATAAAATTCCGAAACCAGCGATAGCCATTGGTAATAAGATAGGGCCAATTCCGCCAAAAGCGTCAGTAATCATTCCACCCATGTCTTTAATCACATAGTTACCAAGAACCATAGCCGCAAGAACTGTTGCCACATACGAACCAAATAAATCGGCACCCATACCAGCAACGTCACCAACATTGTCACCTACGTTATCTGCAATGGTAGCAGGATTACGAGGATCATCTTCTGGAATACCAGCTTCTACTTTACCCACTAAATCGGCACCAACATCGGCAGCTTTTGTATAAATACCACCACCAACACGAGCAAACAATGCAATAGATTCAGCTCCAAGAGAGAAACCAGCAAGTGTTTCAAGAACGATTGTCATGTCTTCTGTAGAAGTCCACACACCGTTCATGAAGTATCTGAAGAATATAATAAAGAACGCTGTTAAACCAAGAACTGCCAAACCAGCAACGCCTAATCCCATTACTGTTCCACCACCAAAAGAAACTTTTAGTGCTTGTGGTAAGCTAGTACGAGCAGCTTGTGTTGTTCTAACATTGGTTTTGGTTGCAATTTTCATTCCGATGTTTCCAGCATAAGCCGAAAAAATTGCTCCAAAAATAAAAGCAACTACGATAAGGATGTGTGTAGTTGGAACTATAAAAGAAATTCCAGCCAACACTAAACTTGCTCCAATAACGAAGAAAGTTAATAATTTGTACTCTGCTTTTAAGAAAGCTAATGCACCTTCGTAGATGTAATCTGAGATTTCTTTCATCTTGCCGTCTCCAGCATCTTGTTTTAAAACCCAAGATCTTTTGATAGCCATAAAAGCTAATCCAATCAACGCCATAACTATTGGCACATAAATCATCATTGATTCCATAAATATAATTTTCGTTATAAATTTTATCGGGTGCAAAAGTAACAAAACTTTAACAAATAAAAACAATATAATTAACGGAATATTGAATAAATAACTTTAGTTTAAAAGATTCTAAGAGAAGATGACCTAATAGTTTCTATTTCTGCTTTTTAGGTAATGATGCCAAACAATAAAGGAAGCCAAAGTTCGATAGGGTTTCCATTGGTTTGAAATTTGTTCCATTTCTTGAAGCGTTTGACTATCGTATAGTTCTTTAAATGTTTTTTTAATTGCAATGTCTCCAAAAGGAATTATATCAGGCAACTGTAAACAAAACATTAGATAGACATCAATACTCCAATTCCCCATGCCTTTCAATTGAATTAGTTCAGCTCTTATAGCAGTTTCTTCTTTGGTTGCAAAAGAATCGAAATCAATTTTGTTTGCCATTACTTTTTGGGCAAGATGTTTTAAATAGATTGTTTTTTGTCGAGAAACGCCGCAATTGCGTAAGATTTCATCAGTAGCTCCTAGTATTGAAGTTGGAGTTATTGTTTCTAAAACATTAACTATTTTGGCATAACACGCTTTTGCAGATGCAATAGATACTTGTTGTTCTAATATAATATGACAAAGAGATGCAAAACCTTCCTCTCGCTTTTGGATAATTGGAACGCCAAAGTTTTCTATTATTTTAGCAAGGGTTTTGTCTTTAGTGGTTAGGTATTCTAAAGCAATTTTCATTAGAAATAAAATCCAAACGAACCTTTGATGGTGAAATTATTAGTATCGGGCAAGTTTCTGTAATTTGCTCTCCATGCACAATCAATTCGGAATACTTTAAAAATGTTTCCAATACCAGCACTATATTCCCAATAGGGTTTTTCTGGAGCAACATAGACTAATCCAGAAGCATTAATAGCTCTGTTTTCATCAGATATTGTGCCATAAACACCACGAATTCCAATAATTTCTCGGAGGTTTAATTTTCTTAAATAAGGTATTCGGGAAAATATATTTCCGTTAAAATTATGTTCCCATTGAAAAGTGGCATATTCATCCGTTATAAACTCATAAAAGTTAAGATTGCTAAAGGTATTCTTAATGATGAAATAGGTTTGATTACCCGGAACAACACTCATTAATCCCAATGGAATTTGACCAAAAGTTTTTCCTAATTCCATAGTTAGGTTAGATCTTCCAAAAGCACCTACAATCAGTGGTTGACGGTAATACAATTGCAGTTTATGATAATCAAAATCACTGCCAAAAAAGCCTTTAAACCCCGAACTATAATTTATAAAAACTCGACTGTATGGGCTATTTACTTCTCTGCGTTCAACTCCATAACCGATGGTTTTTCTGTTGGGAGTAAACTCTAGTTGAAGATTAATCTCCGATTGTTTTACCTCACTTTTTATAGTGGTAAAAGTATCATCAGTAAAATAATCTAAACTAAAGGTTTCTGAAGCCGATGCTAAAGTTCGGTAAGAAAATCCTATTTGAAAGGAAAGATTTTTTATAGGTTCAATTTCCGCTTCAATAGTTGATAGATTAATATTGGTCAATTTGCCATTAGAACCTGTGGTAAACAATCCTGAAGAAGCATAACTTCTGCCAAGCACATCATTAGTTGTAGTAAGACTAGCACCGATTTGTTCTACATCTCGTCTATTTCCACCAGAGATGATGAAGCGATTTTTTTTATCAATCATCCATTTTCCAGACAAGCCATATTTGAATTTATTATCGTCAAATCCATAAGCTGTATAACCTTGCAAACGCCAAGTGTCATTTGGACCAAAATAAGTTCTTCCACCCACACGAAGACGTACACCTTCTACTTCATTGTATCCAAAAGTTGAAAAAATTGGACCGTAGTCAAAATTATTCATCTCGATATAACCACTTCCTAAAATAGAAACTAAGTTATACATTCGTTTGAATTTTTTGACCGTTTTCAGCGTATCGAGCATTTTATAAATTCCTTCCTCATCTTTATTAAGGCGTTCAAAACGATTTTGTCGCCAAAAATCATTTGATTTATTGTAAACAGAGTTATCAATAAAATTTACTTCTTCTCTATAAAATTCATCAGGTTTTTTTATGTCAAACTTGAAGTTTTGATACAAGGTAGTTCGCTTACCATAGATGCCTTTGGAGTCTTCTTTTTTGCTTAAAGCAAAATCTGTCATCATGTAATCACGTGTTGGTAAAAAAATAGAATCATTCAAAACATCAAACTCTTGTTCTACATAAATATCTTTTACCCAGTTTATATTAGCACTTTTGGTAACGGCCATGTTAATTTTCTTGATGGCAAACGTAGTATCGTTAACCCAAAAATCGCCTTTAAAAGTTAGTTCTCCTTTTCTTCTTGGATAAAAAACAATATTATAACACCATTTGTTATCAACAAATGCGGTGTCGGCTAATACATAGTTGTAAACATCAATTCCTGTTCTTGATAATGGACTAGTAAAACTCTTGTCAAAAAAATATAAGTAGTTTTCATAAATGTCAAAATCATTGTATAAATCTTTGATAAATGTATTTACTCCATCGCCATTTCCTAATCCTGAATTTTTATTAGCCGTTAAGATTTCTTTGTTTTTCCCTGCTATATTGTCTCCATAAACTTCTGAAAGAGATTCGTTTATAAAAATTGGAAGATAGGTTTTTCCAGTAACTCTTGAGGTGTCAACGTTTTTGAAAACAAATTCCATTCCTTTGAATAGTTTGCTTTTTATCATAGCACTATCAATGGTGTTCATGTCAAACTCTACTTTTTCATATTTGTTGTATTGGTATTGTTTGAACATTTTTAATCCATTTTTTCTTCTTCGCTCCCAAATTTTTCTAAGAATATCTAGGGCAGGATTGTTTTTTTTAGAAGTTTTTCCAGAAAACACAACAACTTCTTTTAGGTTTTCGCCTTCACTTAAAGTAATAATAAAATTATAGTTGACTTGTTTTGTGAGCACAACTTCTTTAGTAGGAAAACCAACAAAAGAAACCAACAAGGTTTTATAATTTTGATCAGATTCGATATAAAATTTACCATCTTCATTAGAAACAACGCCAATATTTGTTCCTTTAAAAATAATATTTGCATAAGGAATGGGTTGATTAGTATTGTCAACTACTTTTCCACTAACTTTGGTTTGTGCTGATATAAGATTAGTTAGACTAATACTAAAGAAAAATAAAAAAAATAATTTTTTCATAGCAAAAAAAACTTCATTACAATTTGCTGTAATGAAGTTTCAAATATAGATAATTTTATATTATTTGTAGGTTACTTTTTTAACTGCTTTAATAACATCTTCAGCATTTGGTAACCATTCTTTTAAAAGTGTTGGCGAATAAGGCGCAGGTGTATCCGCTGTTGTGATTCTTTGAATTGGTGCGTCAAGATAATCAAAAGCACGTTCTTGAACCATATAGGTAATTTCAGAAGCAACACTTGCAAAAGGCCAAGCTTCTTCTAAAACTACTAATCTATTTGTTTTTTTAACAGAGTTTATAATGGCATCATAATCCATCGGACGAACCGTTCTTAAATCAATAATTTCGCAAGAGATACCTTCTTTTGATAATTCTTCAGCAGCAGTTAATGCTTCTTTGATGATTTTGCCAAAAGAAACTATAGTTACATCGGTTCCTTCTCTTTTAATATCAGCTACACCAAGAGGAAGAATGTATTCTCCATCAGGCACTTCGCCTTTGTCGCCATACATTTGCTCTGATTCCATAAAGATTACAGGATCATTATCGCGAATTGCTGCTTTTAATAATCCTTTTGCATCATAGGGTGTAGAAGGAACTACTACTTTTAATCCAGGTGTGTTAGCAAACCAATTTTCAAAAGCTTGTGAATGTGTTGCTCCAAGTTGTCCAGCAGAAGCTGTTGGTCCTCGAAACACCATTGGCATAGGGAACTGTCCAGCAGACATTTGACGCATTTTTGCAGCGTTATTAATTATTTGATCAATACCAACTAACGAAAAGTTGAATGTCATGTATTCTACAATTGGACGACAACCATTCATCGCAGAACCCACTGCAATTCCGGCAAAACCAAGTTCTGCAATCGGTGTATCGATAACACGCTTTGGACCAAATTCATCTAACATTCCTTTTGAAGCTTTGTAAGCACCGTTGTATTCGGCAACTTCTTCACCCATTAAATAAATAGATTCATCGCGACGCATTTCTTCACTCATCGCTTCTGCAATTGCTTCTCTAAATTGTATCGTTCTCATATATTATCGTATTCTTTCTTGAAAATTGAATGGCAAAAATAAAAATTTAAAACGATATAAGAATATATTGTTTATGATAATTGCTTTTAATTTATAGCAGCAAAATCAAAATTAAATTATTTGCATGAACGAAAACGATTGAAAACTGAAAAAATATTATGCGTGCATACAAAAAATAGAAATATATTTTATACTTTTACGTCCAGAAAATTTTAATTCAATTTTATAATGAAAATATTAGTTTGCATCAGTCATGTTCCCGATACGACTTCAAAAATCAATTTTGTAAATGGCGATACTGAATTTGACACAAACGGTGTGCAATATGTCATTAATCCAAATGATGAGTTTGGATTAACAAGAGCAATATGGTTTCAAGAGCAACAAAGTGCAAATGTTACTGTGATAAATGTTGGTGGAGCTGAAACTGAATCTACATTGAGAAAAGCATTAGCCATAGGCGCAAATGAAGCAATTCGAATAAATGCAACACCAACCGATGGTTTTTTTGTAGCCAAACAATTAGCAGAAGTTGCAAAAAATGGTAATTATGACTTAATAATTTGTGGAAAAGAGTCGTTGGATTATAATGGCGGAATGGTTCCTGGAATGCTGGCAACATTGTTAAATGCAAATTTTGTAAATTCCTGTATCGATTTAAAAGTTGATGGAAATTCTGCCAAAGTAATTAGAGAAATTGATGGCGGAAAAGAAACTCTTTCTACTTCACTGCCATTAATTATTGGTGGTCAAAAAGGATTAGTGGAAGAAAAAGATTTACGCATTCCAAATATGCGAGGCATCATGACAGCTCGAACAAAGGCTTTAACAGTTTTAGAACCTATTACTTCTGACAACAAAACCAAATCTGTAAAATTTGAAAAACCAGCTTCAAAATCGGCAGTAAAATTAATTTCTCCTGATAATTTGGATGAATTAATCAATTTATTACACAACGAAGCTAAGGTGTTGTAGTTATAAGTGTTCCGTTGGTTGTTAACAGTTTTCAAGCAATTTTTGAGAGCAAACTTTTAACCTACTAAACTTTTAATCTTTTATTTATAATCTTTTTAAATTAAAAAATATGTCTTTATTAATATATGCAGAATCGGCTGGAGGAAAATTCAAAAAAGTAGCTTTTGAATTGGCTTCTTATGCAAAAAAAGTAGCCGAAACATTAGGAACAACTGTTACTGCAGTTACCGTTAATGCTAATGATGTTTCCGAATTGTCAAAATATGGTGTAGATAAAGTGTTGAAAGTAAGCAACGATAAGTTGACAAATTTCAATGCAAAAGCCTATGCAGATATTGTCAAACAAACAGCTCAAAAAGAGGGAGCAAAAGTAATTTTACTGTCTTCTACCACTGATAGTTTATATATGGCTCCAATTGTTGCCGTAGGCTTAGAAGCAGGTTTTGCTTCAAATGTGGTAGGTTTGCCTCTGAGCACTTCTCCATTTCAAGTAAAAAGAAATGCTTTTTCTAATAAAGCATTTGCAATAACGGAAATTGAATCAGAAGTAAAAGTTCTTGGTTTAGCAAAAAACTCTTATGGTATCGTTGAAAGTGCTTCCTCATTAACGGAAGAGGATTTTTCCCCAAGTTTAAATGAAGCTGATTTTAATATTAAAGTAGATTCTGTAGATAAGAGTTCAGGAAAAATTAGTATTGCCGATGCCGAGATAGTGGTGTCTGGCGGTCGTGGTTTGAAAGGTCCAGAGAACTGGGGAATGATTGAAGAGTTAGCTTCAGTACTTGGTGCAGCAACTGCTTGTTCGAAACCAGTTTCAGATTTAGATTGGCGTCCACACAGCGAACACGTAGGACAAACAGGAAAGCCAGTTGCAGCAAATTTATACATCGCCATAGGGATATCTGGTGCTATTCAACATATTGCTGGAATAAACTCTTCAAAAGTAAAAGTAGTTATCAATACCGATCCAGAAGCACCATTTTTTAAAGTTGCAGATTATGGTATTGTTGGAGACGCTTTTGATGTTGTTCCGAGATTAACCCAAAAATTAAAAGAGTTTAAAGCAAATAATTCATAACGATTAACTAACCTTAATCAGAGTAAGCTGTTCTATTTTTTGAGCAGCTTATTTTTTTTGTAGCAAATCTTTTTCGTTACTTTGCAATTCGGGTTTTTGATATAATTTGCAATCCATAAAAGTTTCATTTTGAGAATACAATAATTGAAGTTGCTGGATTAAATTTTCATAAACTTTTGAAATACAATATTTTAAATTAAAAGTAAAAAAATAACGTTTGATGAATAACAATTTTTGATATTTTAGAAAAATAATCAACAATTAACAATCAACAATCAACAATCTAAATGAGTTTAGTAAAACTATCCATAAAAGGAATATCATATAGTCAAACCCAAAATGGGGCTTATGCATTGATTTTGAATGAAGTTGATGGAGAACGAAAACTTCCAATAGTTATCGGTGCATTTGAAGCACAAGCTATTGCTATTGCTTTAGAAAAAGAAATAAAACCGCCAAGACCATTAACACATGATTTATTTAAAAGTTTTGCCGACCGATTTGATATTGTAGTAAAACAAGTGATTATTCACAAACTTGTTGATGGTGTTTTCTATTCAAGCATCATTTGTGAAAGAGATAAAATAGAAGAAATTATTGACGCAAGAACTTCAGATGCAATAGCATTAGCACTGCGTTTTCAAGCACCAATTTTTACATATAAAAACATTTTAGACAAAGCTGGTATTTATTTAAACAACCCAAATGAAACAGAAGTAGAAGATGATGGCGTATTATCAACTCCTGAAACCTTTGGTCTTGATAGTACAGATATTGATTCTAGTGAAAGTTATTCTAAATTGAGTTTGTCAGAATTGCATTCATCATTAGAAGCAGCAGTTCAAGACGAAGATTATGAAAAAGCAGCTAGAATTAGAGATGAAATTTCGAAAAGAGAAAGTTAGTATTTGATAGTAGTGAGCAATAACAATGTTCAGTTTGACAAACCTAGCTCAATAATACTATCGAATATGAACCTTTAAACCTTTAAACTCTTAAACTTATTTATGAAACAGTACCACGATTTAATGCAACATGTTTTAGAAAACGGTTGTCAAAAAGGAGATAGAACGGGAACAGGAACAAAAAGTGTTTTTGGTTATCAAATGCGTTTTGATTTAAATGAAGGCTTTCCAATGGTAACTACCAAAAAGCTGCACTTAAAATCAATAGTTTATGAGTTACTTTGGTTTTTAAAAGGCGATACAAATATCAGTTACCTAAAAGAAAATGGAGTAAAAATTTGGGATGAATGGGCTGATGAAAATGGCGATTTGGGACCAGTTTATGGTCATCAGTGGCGCAATTGGAATAGTGAAGAGATTGATCAAATAACCGAATTAATAGAAACCCTAAAGAACAATCCAAACAGCAGAAGAATGTTAGTATCCGCCTGGAATCCTTCGGTAATGCCTGACACGTCAAAAACATTTTCAGAAAATGTAGCCAACGGAAAAGCAGCTTTGCCACCTTGTCATGCCTTTTTTCAGTTTTACGTTGCCAACGGAAAACTATCATGTCAATTATACCAACGTAGTGCTGACATTTTCCTTGGTGTTCCGTTTAATATAGCCTCATATGCCTTATTAACTATGATGATTGCTCAAGTTTGTAATTTGCAAGTCGGCGATTTCATCCACACTTTTGGAGATGCACATATTTATAACAATCATTTTGAGCAAGTAGAATTGCAACTTTCAAGACCTATTCTACCGTTACCAAAAATGATATTAAATCCGGAAGTAAAAAATATTTTCGACTTTACTTTTGAAGATTTTACATTGGTTGATTATAATCCACATCCGCATATTAAAGGTGTAGTAGCAATATAAAAAGATGATTTTGAAAAAAACAATATTATTACTCCTTTTTTCTTCAATAAGTGTTTCTGTTGGATGTTATTTGAATACAAAACCCAAAAAAAATCCTGCTGAAAAAATGCAAGATTTCATTATTAACATTTCAGATTATACTCGAAAAATTAACCCAAATTTTATCATCATTCCACAAAATGGTGCAGAATTAGCTTTTGAAAATGGAAAAACGGATAAAAAATTAGACCAAAAATTTTTAGAGGCTATTGATGGTTTTGGAATTGAAGAATTATTTTATAATGGTGAATTAAAACCCGATACATACAGGATAGATTTATTGTCTAAAATCAAAGAATCTGAAACAATTATAGTTTCAGAATTTGTGAAAGATACAGCTTTGGTAAAAGATTCTTATGAGCGCAATGAGAAATCTGGCTTTTTATGCTTTACAAGAACGGAAGAGAATTATCATTATACTTTAATTCCGACGAAAGTTCATAATGAAAATAAAAATAATGTTGAAAAATTAAGTGACATAAAAAATTTTCTTTATATAATCAATAACAGTAATTATTATAGCAAATCAGCATTTATAACAGCCTTAAAAAACACCAATTATGATTTGATTTTTATCGATTTATACCACAATGGCGTCCAATTTAACAAAGAGGAAATAGAGAAATTAAAAATTAAAAAAAATGGGGGTAAAAGATTGGTAGTTGGTTATATGAATATTGGTGCTGCCGAAAAATATAGAACTTATTGGAGAAGAGATTGGAAGATTAACAATCCGAAATGGCTCAAAAAACCCTATAAAGATTATGACCAAGAAATTTGGGTAGAATATTGGAATAGTGAATGGCAAGACATTATTTATGGCAACGATAATTCATATGCTAAAAAAATAGTTGATACAGGTTTTGATGGAGTATATCTTGATAATGTAGAAGCGTACTATTTTTTATATAATGATTAATTTTTAGATATAAAAAAATCCGTCAAGTACTAAAACGAGACGGATTTTTTACAAAAACCAATAAAACTATACAGTAACCACACTGTTTTCAGCACCCGCAAAATCGTTATATACATAACCATCTGCTTCAGGATCATTTACATAAGTTCCATCAACGACATACTTATATTCATAAGAAGCAGCTTTAGGAACTTCAAAAAGACCTTTGAAAGTACCGTTTTTTAATTTCGACAATTCACCTTCTGACGGGTTCCAGTTATTAAAGTCTCCAACTACAGCAGCAGTATTTGCCTCTTTAGCTTCGATAGAAAAGGTAACTTTGCAAACAGGTTTTGATTTTATAAATTGTTTTTTGATAGCCATAACTAATTCATTTATAGATTACTGATGCAAAGTAAAAGCTTTTTTTAATACCTTTTACATTCCGTTTCATTTTTAGGGAATTACTAAAAACTAAGCCATTTTTAAAGTGATATGTTAATTTTTACGCATTAAAATTCTACATCCTTAATTAAGAAAACGTTTTCTTACTGCGATTTATTAATTAGACTATTTTAAATTTTCGAAAAAAAAACTATCTTTAAACCTCAAAAATCGTCTTATGGAAAAAGATCAACACGAACTTTATGAATATGCAAGAAATCGCATCAAACAAAAAAAACGTTTGTATTTTCATTTCGTATTATTTATTTTAGGAAGTATTTTTTTAATTGTTGCCAACAATCTATTAGGGTTTTATCCCGAAACAAAGTGGTGGATTTGGGCAGTTACAATTTGGGGTTTTATTTTTGTGCTTCATATAATTAAAGTTTTCATTACCGATGCTTTTATGAATAAAAATTGGGAACGCACTCAAATTGATAAATTGATTCAATTGCAAACCAAGAAAATTGAAAAACTAAATGCAGATTTAGAAAAAAAAGCAACAACAAACGAATGATTACACTTATTGCAGCCATTGGCGAAAACAACGAGTTAGGAAAAGATAACCAATTGATTTGGCATTTGCCAGATGATTTTAAAAGATTTAAAGCGATAACTTCGGGTCACTTTATTATAATGGGAAGAAAAACATTTGAAAGTTTTCCAAAACCACTACCAAATAGAACACATGTGATTGTCACCCGACAAAAAAATTATGCGCCAAAAGATTGCATCATTGTTAACTCTATTAAAGATGGAATTGCTGCATGTCCAATCGATGAAGCTATTTATATAATTGGCGGTGGTGAAATCTATAATCAATCTATAAATTTAGCAGACAAACTTGAACTGACTCGTGTGCATCATACTTTTGAAGCAGATACGTATTTCCCAAAACTGAATATGGATTTATGGCAATTAGAATTTGAAGAATTTCATCCAAAAGACAACAAGCATAACTTTGATTTTACCTTTTTAACCTATAGCAGAAAGACCGAATAGAATATAAAAATTTGTAAATAATATACTTTATATTTGCATAAAATTACACAATGTCAAAGCAGATAACACCTTATAAAGATTCTGATTTAGGAAAAAAAGAACAAGTTACTCAAATGTTTGATAATATTTCGGGGAATTACGATGAATTAAATCGTGTTATTTCTTTAGGAATCGATGTAAAATGGAGAAAAAAAGTAGTACAATTAGTAGCAGATAAAAATCCAAAAACTATTTTAGACATTGCTACCGGAACAGGAGATTTGGTCATTATGATGGCAGATTCTACAGCTGAAAAAATCGTTGGTTTAGACCTCTCAGCAGGAATGCTCGAAATTGGCAAACAAAAAATCAATCAAAAAAATCTTTCCAATAAAATAGAGATGATTCAAGCTGATAGCGAGAATATCCCTTTTGAAGACAATACTTTCGATGCGATTACGGTTTCCTTTGGAATCCGAAATTTTGAAACATTAGAAAAAGGTTTAGCCGAAATTTATCGTGTTTTGAAGCCCAATGGAATTTTTGTAATTCTTGAAACTTCGGTGCCAACCAAATTTCCTTTCAAACAAGGCTACTATTTTTACTCAAAAATGATATTGCCAATTATTGGGAAAATCTTTTCTAAAGACAAATCCGCTTACAGTTATTTGTCAACTTCTGCCGCAAATTTTCCTTTTGGTGAAAAATTAAACAATATTTTACGCAAAGTTTCGTTTATAGAATGTAAAGCGTTACCACAAACATTTGGTGTTGCAACAATTTATACAGCAACAAAAAAATAATTAAAACTTTGCAAAGCCTACTAATGAAAAAATTATTTTTTTTAATTCTTATCTCTACAACATCTCAATTGCATGCGCAATTTGGAAAAGGTATGTTTTCCAAAGATCCAATTGTAAATTTAGAAAACTTTGACAAACAGAGAGTTTACTGGGGATATTTTCTTGGATTTAGCAGTTTTGATTTTAAAACAGATTACAAAGTAGAACAAAATAATATTGACATAAAAGGGCAAACAGGCTTTAATGTGGGTTTAGTTGGCGATTTGCGTTTGCACGAATATGTGAGCTTACGATTTGAGCCAGGACTATATTATGCCTCAAGAACAATAACATATTCTCAATTTACCAACGATAGAGATGGTCTTCGAGAAGTAAAAGCAACTTACATCAACTTTCCTTTGTTGCTAAAATTCTCTTCCCTAAGAACAGGAAACATTCGTCCATACTTAGTAGGTGGAGTTTCTGCTACTTTGAATTTGTCAAGTAATTCAAAATCTGATGATGATAACCTTCAGCAAAGATTTAGAGTAAAATCGTGGACACAAAACTACGAACTTGGTTTTGGGGTTGATTTATATTTTGAATATTTTAAATTTTCGCCTTCAATTCGGGGTGTTTTTGGTCTTAATGATGAATTAATTCGAGATAATGACCCAAATTCTCCTTGGACAGGAAATATTCAATCGATGAAAACCAGAGCAATATTAATCAATTTTACATTTCATTAATCATTTCTTCTGAATTCACTCAACACAATTGCCATTGCTGTTGCCACATTTAAACTTTCTGTTTTTTGAATACTTCCAAATTGGGGAATAGCTATTTTATTTTTAACATTTTTTTCAATTTCTAAGGAGATTCCATTGGCTTCGTTACCAAAAACAATGATTCCATCTTTGGGTAACTTTTCGTTATAAATAGTTGCTCCATCCATAAAAGTACCAAAAACAGGCAAATTACTTTCGATAATAAAGGTCTTTAAATCCAAATAATTTACATTTACCCTTGCTATTGAACCCATAGTAGCTTGTACTACTTTGGGATTATACAAATCAACAGTTGAATTTGAACAAACGATTTGAGTAACACCAAACCAATCACAAAGACGCACAATGGTGCCTAAATTACCAGGATCACGAATGGCGTCTAAAGCCACAATTAAGCCCATAGGATTGATATTCGTTGGTTTTGGAATTCGAAATAAAGCCAAACAAGAACTTGGCGAAGAAAGTCCCGAAATTTTCTTCATTTCTTGAGTAGTAATTTCTGTTTTTGCTTGAACTTTAAAAGTAGAAAAAGAGTCATTTGTAGCAAATAAATGTTCTAATACACTATTTGATTGTAGCAATTCTTGAATTACTTTTACACCTTCTGCAATGAAAAGCTGGTGTTCAATTCGATATTTTTTTTGCTGAAGACTATTTATCAATTTTATTTGGTTTTTACTAACCATAAAAAATGTATTTTTGAATTTATAATTGCTTCCTTTGAAATTTAACTGCACAAAAATAGTATTTATTATTCTATCAGGATTATTCCTTTTCAGTTGTAATACAACAAAAAGAGTTCCCGATGGAAAAAAACTCCTTGTAAATAATACGATTGAGGTTGATGAGCAAAAAGAAAAATCGGAAGAAGTTTTTAATCAATTGTATCAAAAACAAAACAGCTCTATTCTTGGATACAAATTACGCTTAAATATATACAATTTAGCCAAGCAAAAAACGGATTCTATTTATAGAGCAAAATTTATTAACAATCCAAAAAAGTATTATCGAAAATCAAAATGGCTTTCCAGAAAACAAGTAAAACGCTTGGGAGAATCCTTTTGGTACTCTGGTATTCATAATTTTTTGATGAAAACAGGCGAAGCACCAGTCATTCTTGATACGGCTAGTACTAAAAAATCATTGCGAAGATTACGATTGTATTATTCAAATATTGGTTATTTTGATGCAAAAGCAAAGTTTACTATTGACACGATTGCTGCCAAAAAAGCAAAATTGAACTATAGTGTAACTAAAGGAAAGCCATATATTATTGATTCAATAGCAACAATAATTACTACCAAAGTTTTGGATTCTATCTATCAAGAAAAGAAAAACAATAGCTATATTAAAGTTGGAGATCAATTCAATAGAAACAATTTTGAAAACGAACGCAATAGAATTACAGAAGATTTTAGAAATAATGGTGCTTTCAAATTTCAACAAAACTATATCAATTATGAAATTGATACTATAAAAAGAGGACACAAACCAAAAATTACTATTTTAATTGACGATGAAGTTTCAAGAGTAAATGATTCTACCGTGATTTCCCCTTTTAAATTATATAAAATTAATAGAGTCAATATTTTTACCGATCATAGTACGGCAAATCCAAATGCAAAAATAACAGATAGTGCTGTTTATAAAAATTTCAATATATACAGTGTTAACAAATTGAAATACAGATTAAAATCAATAACAAATGGTGTTTTTATTGCTAAAGACAACTATTTTTCAGACTTTAAAACGGCTATAACTTCTCGATATTTAACAAATTTGAAAGTTTTTAATTATCCATTAATACAATATGTTGAAGATAAAAATGATCAAAACGGACTAATTGCCAACATTTATTTAACTCCTAGAAAAAAATATACTTTTGGTTTTTCAACCGATTTTACACATTCAAATATTCAAGATTTTGGTATTTCAGGAACTACATTTTTAAGTATTCGAAATGTTTTTAATGGTACCGAAACATTTGATTTAGGCTTTAGAGGAAATATTGGTTCCTCAAGAGATTTAGCGAATCCTAATGATAATTTCTTCAATATATCTGAAATTGGGATTGATGCCAAATTAAACTTCCCAAAATTGATTTTACCATTTAAAACGGAAAAGATAATACCCAAAAGAATGATTCCATATACTACTTTGAGTGTTGGATATGCGAAGCAAAGAAATGTTGGTTTAGATAAACAAAATTTTACAAGCTCATTTACATACAATTGGACGCCAAAAAGAAACGTAAGTTTTAAATTTGACTTGATAAATATTCAATTTGTAAAAAACTTAAATCCAACAAATTACTTTAATATTTATACTTCTTCCTATAACGCACTAAATGATATTGCACAAAATTATCCTGTAAGTACAGATTTCTTAGATGCTAATGGAAATTTAAAAATTGATGACGGAACAAGTGGTTTTTTAGTTGCTGCTTTTACAGACCCAAGTCTTAATCTCTCTACCGTTGACTTAAAATCTGTTTTAAGTATATTAGAAAGAAGAGTAAGACTTACTGAAAATAATTTGATTTTTTCTTCAAATATTACTTACTCTAAAACATCAAAAAAGGATATATTTGATAATAATTTTTATGCCTTTAAAACAAAATTTGAAAGTGCAGGAAATTTATTGTCTTTATTTTCAAGAATTTCCAAACAATTAAAAAGCCAATCAGGTGCCAACACATTTTTTGAAGTTGAATATTCTCAATATATAAAATCAGAACTAGAATACATTCGCCATTGGGGTTTATCAAGCAAACAAGTTTTTGCTGTCAAAGGATTTTTTGGTATAGCCATTCCTTATGGAAACTCAAATAGCATTCCATTTTCAAGAAGTTATTTTGGTGGAGGATCTAATGATATTCGAGCTTGGCAATCTTACAGTCTTGGACCTGGTTCAAGTGAAAGTATTTTGGATTTTAACGAAGCCAATATGAAACTAACACTTAGTAGCGAATTCAGATTTAATGTATTTGGAAACTTATACAGTGCTGTTTTTGTAGATGCAGGTAATATATGGAACGTTTTAGACAATATTTCAAATGAAAAATCCGTTTTTAGTGGTGTAAACTCCTTAAAAGATATTGCGGTTGGAACTGGTTTCGGATTGCGATACGATTTTAACTTCTTTGTATTAAGAACTGACTTTGGATTTAAAACGTATAATCCTGCAAATCCCGAAAATGAAAAATGGTTTAAAGACATTCGATTCGATAAATCAGTATTAAATATTGGGATAAATTATCCGTTCTAAATTTAGAAATTCCTATTTTTGTATTCTTATTAACTAAAAATTCCAAAACAAATGGCTCATAATATAAAACCTGGAGTTGCAACAGGCGATGAAGTTCAAGCAATTTTTGCATACGCAAAAGAAAAAGGATTTGCATTACCAGCGGTAAATGTAATCGGTTCTAGCAGTATAAATAGTGTTTTAGAAACGGCTGCAAAACTTAATGCTCCTGTAATTATTCAATTCTCAAATGGCGGGGCACACTTTAATGCTGGAAAAGGATTGTCTAATGAAAATGAAAAAGCAGCCATTGCAGGAGGAGTTGCTGGAGCAAAACACATACATACTTTGGCTGAGGCTTATGGAGCAACAGTTATATTACATACTGATCATTGTGCAAAAAAACTTTTGCCTTGGATTGATGGTTTGTTAGACGCTTCTGAAAAACATTTTGCAGAAACGGGCAAACCTTTATATTCTTCTCACATGATTGATTTATCCGAAGAGCCTATTGAAGAAAATATTGAGATTTGCAAAGAATATTTAGCTCGAATGAGTAAAATGGGCATGACTTTAGAAATTGAATTAGGAATTACTGGTGGAGAAGAAGATGGTGTTGACAATTCTGATGTTGATAGCTCAAAATTATACACACAACCCGAAGAAGTTGCCTATGCTTATGAAGAATTAATGAAAGTTTCTCCACGCTTCACTATTGCTGCTGCTTTTGGAAACGTTCACGGGGTTTACAAACCAGGAAACGTAAAACTGACTCCAAAAATCTTGAAAAACTCTCAAGATTATGTTCAAAACAAATACAATACAGGAAATAACCCTGTTGATTTTGTATTCCACGGTGGTTCTGGCTCTACTATAGAAGAAATTAGAGAGGCGATTGGATATGGCGTAATCAAGATGAATATCGATACTGATTTGCAATTTGCTTTTACAGAAGGAATTCGCGATTATATGACTTCAAAAATTGACTATTTAAGAACACAAATAGGAAGTCCCGAAGGTTCCGATTCGCCAAACAAAAAACATTACGACCCAAGAAAATGGATTCGCGAAGGTGAAATGACTTTCAACAAAAGATTAGAACAAGCATTTGCTGATTTAAACAATGTAAACACTTTATAAAACAAAGTTTGTAGTTTACACCAAAACCCACAACAAACAACAAATCATAAACAATAAACTTATATGGCTTGGTTTAAAAGAAAAGAAAAAGGTATCACTACCGCTACCGAAGATAAAAAAGATGTTCCTAAAGGACTTTGGTACAAATCACCAACAGGAAAAATTATTGATACAGACGAATTAGCCAAAAATCTTTGGGTAAGTCCAGAAGATGATTTTCATGTTCGCATTGGTAGTAAAGAATACTTTGAAATTTTGTTTGACAACAATGAATTCAAAGAATTAGATGCTAAAATGACATCCAAAGATCCTTTACACTTTGTTGATACCAAAAAATATTCTGAACGTTTAAAAGATGTTCAGGAAAAAACAAAACTAAAAGACGCTGTTCGTACAGGTGTTGGAAAATCAAAAGGTAAAGATTTGGTGGTTTGTTGTATGGATTTTGCTTTTATTGGCGGTTCAATGGGTGCTGTAGTTGGAGAAAAAATTGCTCGCGGAATTGATTATTCTATCAAACATAAATTGCCTTTTGTAATGATTTCAAAATCGGGTGGTGCGCGAATGATGGAAGCAGCATATTCGTTAATGCAATTAGCAAAAACTTCTGCAAAATTAGCACAGCTTGCCGATGCACAAATACCCTATATATCACTTTGTACAGACCCAACAACTGGTGGAACTACAGCTTCCTATGCCATGCTAGGTGATATTAATATCTCCGAACCTGGTGCATTAATTGGTTTTGCTGGGCCAAGAGTAGTGCGTGATACTACTGGAAAAGATTTGCCAGAAGGTTTCCAAACTGCTGAATTTTTATTGGAACACGGTTTCTTAGATTTTATTTCTCATCGAAAAGAAATGAAAAACAAAATCAACTTATACATCGATTTAATTTTGAATCAAGAGATTCGATAAATTTTTACGATTATGATATTATTCAAAAAACACAAAGTTTGCGCTTTGTGTTTTTTTTCTTGGATTAAAAACAACTACATAAAAACTCTTGTTTTGTTCAATTCAAAAAATATTGGGTTTTATCTTTAAAACAGTTCGTTGTGACCCAAAACAGTTCAAAATCACATCCTAAATACGGGATGTTGAATATGAATGCCTATTTATAGTTTTAGTTTATTGATGCTTTCCCTTTTCCCAACCTGTTTTTCCCAGATATTGTTCGGCACTTTCAACGGCACCATCTTCAATAGTGGTTCCCATAGAGTCATTCCATCTGTTGAGGTAGCCAAAAAGTGAAATAACACCTAGCATTTCTACAATTTCGCCTTCGTTCCAGTGGCTGTATAAGTCATTTTTTATAGCTTCGTTCACAGCATTTGGAATGACCGAAGCTGCCAAAGCAAAGTTTAAAGCAGCCCGCTCGGCATCCGAAAACGCAGGATGCGAGGCATATTCCCAAATATTATCCAGCTGTTCTTGGTTTGCTCCATAGCGTTCGGCAGCACGAATGGTGTGTGCTTGACAATATCGGCAACCAGCAGCATTACTGGTAACCCAGCCAATCATTCTTTTTAGTGCTGAGGTTACTCGTCCGTGGTTTTCCATCACAGCTTTGTTTAAATTGATGAATGCTTTTGAGATGGCAGGACGATGTTGCATCGTCAAAACAGAATTAGGACAAAAGCCTAGGGTTTCGTTAAAGAAAGCTGCAAGTTCTTTGGTTTCTTGGTCGTGGTCGGGCGAAAGAGGGTTAACTAATGGCATATATTTTAGGAAATAAAAAGAGTAAAAAAAGCCCCTCCTTTGGAGGGGTTGGGGAGGATTAAAACAAACCGTTTATTTCAGCATCAATTTTATTGATAACCATCCCTAAATCTTCGGGATTGTTTACAAAATCAATGTTATCTACATCAATAATTAATAATTTTCCTTTGTCGTAAGAGTGTACCCATGCTTCATATCGCTCATTCAAACGTGATAGATAATCTATCGAAATAGTATTTTCATAATCGCGACCACGTTTATGAATTTGTCCAACCAAATTAGGGATAGAACTTCTTAGATAGATTAACAAATCAGGTGGACCCACTAAATTTTCCATCAATTCAAACAACGAAGAATAATTTTGAAAGTCGCGGTTGGTCATCAAGCCCATAGCGTGCAAATTGGGAGCAAAAATATGTGCATCTTCGTAAATTGTTCTATCTTGAATAATGTTTTTGCCGCTTTCGCGTATCTGTAGGATTTGTCTAAAACGACTGTTTAAGAAGTAAATTTGAAGATTGAAACTCCAACGTTCCATTTGATGATAGAAATCATCCAAATATGGATTGTCCACTACGTCTTCAAAATGAGGTTCCCATTTAAAGTGTTTTGCCAATGAACGTGTGAGAGATGTTTTTCCTGCGCCTATGTTGCCTGCAATTGCTATGTGCATTATGGTAATATTATTTTATAATTGCTAATTTGTTGGTTGGTAAAAATAGCTAAATTTTGGTCTTTACAATAAAAATTCTCAAAGGAGTTCTCAACAATTTCTATTTCAATTATTGATTTTAAGGTATTATTTAATAGATATAACTTATTATTTGTTGAAAAAAGAAGTCTTTCTCCATCAATGATTTGAATTTTTTCATATGCTGGAACATTGCACATCAAAGTAACTTTGCCAAAAACATCACAAGTATAGAGGTTATTCATTTCGTCTATCCAATAAAAGGTATTAAAATTGGTCTGGGCATATACTATTTTTTGGGTCAAAGGTTGTCCCACAGTTTGGCTTGCATTGGTGGTATAATCATAAAGTTCAATTGAGTTTGTCAGATTGTTATACAACCACAATCGATTATTAGAAGCCAAGCCAACATGAGAAACGAGTGTTTCTTTTAGAGCGATAGAAAAGTTTTTTTGCAAGATTTCATTCAATTGTGCGTCTAAGAGAACAGTGGTGTTAAAATTTTCGTAGAAAATAATTATTTTCAAAGGATTGAGAATATCTACTGAAGTGATTTTGCCAAGAGCCACATTTTTATATTGCCATGTTTGTGAAGCATTTTTTTTTGTGAACACGTTGTCTTTTATAAAATAGTAATTGCCCATAGTATCAATACCCAAAAAGGAATCGGCTGCTAGTGGAGTGGAATTGACAAGTGTTGTTGTCAGTTTTTGACTCATACTAAACGGGCAAACTAATAAAAATAGGATGAAGATAACTTTTTTAATCATAATGCTAATTTACACTAAACCATTTAAAAAAAAACAGAGTCTAAATTATTTTTAACACTTAATTGGTAACACATTAACAAATCATTCGTCATATTTGCTACTCTAAATAAAATCTAACACATGAAAAATTTAGCCTTATTTATTTTCTCTTTCTTCACATTAGTATCAGTTGCCCAAGCTGATTTTCAAGGCATGGCAGTCTATGAATCAAAAACCAGCACCTCCGAAATGACCAAAAGATTGGAAGGTAACAAAAACATAACGCCCGAAATGCAAAAGAACATTGAAGAGCGCATGAAGAAAATGTTTGAAAAAACGTTTATATTAAATTTTGACAAATCGGCTTCAATATATAAAGAAGAGGAAAAGCTTGATGCGCCAAACCAAGGAGGCGGTATGAGAATGATGAGCTCTATGATGGGCGGCGGCGGAACGTATTATAAAAATGTAAAGGATAAAACATATACTGTTGATAAAGAGTTTATGGGAAAAGAGTTCTTGGTAAAAGATTCTTTAGTTACTTATAATTGGCAGATGTCTGGCGAAACCAGAGTGATTGGTGGTTATAATTGTTTTAAAGCCACTGCTGTCATTCCGGCAAGTAAGTCAGATTTCAGAAACTTTAGAATGAAGGATAGAGGAGAAAAGAAAGACGGAGACAAAAAAGAGGAAACGGCCAAAGAGGAAAAAGAAGGCGAAAAGAAAACCAGTTTCTTAGATGCGATAGATTTACCAAAAGAAATCACAATTACTGCTTGGTATACACCCGAAATCCCAGTAAATCAAGGACCAGAAAGCTATTGGGGATTACCGGGTTTAATATTGGAAGTAAATGATGGAAAAACAGTGATACTTTGTTCAAAAATAGTGTTGAATGCTAAAGAAAAAGCCGAAATAAAAGCACCAAAGAACGGAAAAGTTATTTCGCAAAAAGAATATGATGAAACGGTGACCAAGAAAATGCAAGAAATGAGAGAAATGGGTGGAGGAAGAGGACGAGGTGGCTTTGGACCAAGATAAAACAACTTTATGAAAAAAATAGTACTACCATTTTTATTGTTAGGAACGTTGCTTTCAAACGCACAAGATTTTCAGGGGAAAGCAGAATACATGTCTAAATACATCTTCAAAAAGGACAATATTAAATCGGATAAAGTAGATGAGAACCCCGATTTAACGGCTGCTTTAAAAGAAGCGTTGAATAAGTCGTCTCAAAAAACATTTTCGTTAACCTTCAACAAGTACGAAGCGGTTTATGAAGAAGTAGAACAACTACAACAACCCCAAGCACCAAGTAACGGAATGAGCATTTCGATAAAGTTCTCGGGAACTGGAAAAAAATACATCAATATTAAAGACAAGACAACCTTAGCCGAAGATGAAATTTTTGGTAAAGAGTTTTTGATATCAGAACCATTAGAAAAAGCCAATTGGAAACTTGTGAATGAATCAAAAAAGATTGGTGATTACAACTGCTTTAAAGCTGAGTTAATCATTCCGGTTACCGAGAATGAGAAAGAAGCCTACCAAGAGTTTTTGAAAAAGGAAAAAGTAAAGCCTGCATTATTTAAGATGGACGAACCTAAAGACAAAGTAATTGTTGCTTGGTACACTCCAGAAATTCCAGTAAGCTTTGGACCAAACAACTATTGGGGTTTACCCGGATTGATACTAGAGGTAAACGAAGAGAACAACATTATTTTATGTTCAAAGATTGTCTTAAACTCTAAAGACAAATCTGAAATCAAGAAACCAAAAAACGGAGAAAAAGTGTCACAAAAGAGATTTGATGAGATACAAAAGAAGAAAATGGACAGCATGAAAGATGAAGATGGGAATGTTATTTTCCAAACTATAGAACATTAATATTATTTGCCACAAAAAGAATGAAAAAATTACTATTGTTTGTTTTAACGATTACTTCACTTTTAAGTTTTTCTCAAAACGTTCGTTTTGAAGGAATCATCCAAGATACTAACAAGCAGCCACTAGAAATGGCAAACATTATGGCAATGAATCAAGCCACTAAAGGAATGGATTCGTATGCTATAACAAACGATAAAGGAAGGTTTGTTTTGAACTTGAAACCCAATACAACCTATACGGTTAAGCTGAGTTATCTTGGGATGCAAAATAAAGAGTTAACCATAACTACAGAATCAGAAAACATTACTCAAAACATCACTATGGAAAGTGGTGGTATAGACCTTGAAGGCGTAGAAATTGTACGCGAAATGCCAGTTTCTATAAAAGGTGATACAATAGTTTATAATGCCGATTCGTTTAAAAACGGCACCGAAAGAAAACTGGAAGACGTGCTTAAAAAGTTGCCTGGCGTAGAAGTAAATGCCGATGGCGAAGTAGAAGTAGAAGGAAAGAAAGTGACCAAATTAATGGTAGAAGGCAAAGATTTTTTTGACGGCGATACAAAACTAGGCGTTAAAAACATTCCTGCTGACGCCATAGACAAGGTACAGGTATTGAGAAACTTTAATGAAAACTCCATCCTAAAAGGAGTTGAAAACAACCAAGATAATCTTGCTATGAACATCAAGTTAAAAGATGGAAAGAAAAACTTTTGGTTTGGCGATGTTACTGCTGGTGGCGGAATGGACGATAAAAACAAGTTTGACCGATATATAATCAACCCGAAGCTCTTTTATTATAACCCAAAATATAGTATTAATGTAATTACAAACTTCAATAACATTGGAGAATTACCGCTAACCATTCAGGATTATTTTAAATTCACTGGCGGATTTAGAAGTATGATGTCAAAAGGTGGTTCTAGCTTTAATGTGTTGAGCAATGATTTGGGCGTATCGTTATTAAGAAACAATAGAGCCAAAGAAATTGACACCAAGTTTGGTGCTACCAACTTCTCCTATAATCCTTCAAAAACATGGACGTTAAGTGGTTTTGGAATCCTTTCATCTTCGGTTACAGATATTGAAACAGTGACCAACACTAATTATTTAAAACCAAATTCAACCGAAGTAGCTTCTACCGAAAATAGAAATCAAATAGCGCATCAGAATAGTAGATTAGGGTTGATGAAGTTAAGTTCGCTCTACAAACCAAATGCTAATTTCCAGATGGATTATGATGTGTTGAGCAAGTTTTCTAAGCAAGATGAAGACAATTCATTACTAAGAGAAGTGATTGATGAAGACAATATTTCAACAACAGAGACTATTTTGAGCAATAAAACCCAAAACCCTGCTACAATAAATCAGAACTTGAGTTTTTATTACACACCAACTTCTAAACATGTTTTTGCATTAGAGATGCAACATCTGTATCAAGAAGAAGATCCTTTTTACAACGCCAATTTACAAACGCAACCGTTTAATTTATCCGGATACATTGCCGGACAAAACAGAAACGACATCAACCAAGACCGTTTTGTGAAGACCAATAAGATTGATACAAAGCTAGATTATTACTATATGGTTACACCAAAGAGCAACATCAATGTAACCTTCGGAAATACATATTCGTATCAAAACTTCAACTCAAGAATATTTCAAATATTAGACAACCAAGACATCAACAATTTGGATGATGCTGAAAATACAAACGATGTAAACTACAGGTTTAATGATGCTTTTCTTGGTTTGCATTATAAATTACTAACTGGCAAGTTTACTTTAACACCAGGATTTAGTATTCATAACTATTCGCTCAACAATACCCAATTGGGAAGCAACTATAAGCAAAATTTTGGTAGAATACTTCCAGATTTCTTGGCAATTTATCAAATTAAGAAGGCAGAATCGTTAACCTATAATTTCTCTTTCAATAATAACTTTACAGATATTAACCGCTTAGCCGAAGGATATGTGTTTAATAATTACAATAGTTTAACTAGCGGAAACAGAACGTTAGAGAATGCCATACAACAGTCGCATTCGTTGCGTTATTTTAAGTACAACATGTTTAATTTCGAAAATATTTCGGCATTTATTAATTATAATCGAACGGTTGACGCTGTCAAAAACAGAGCTTTATTTAACAATGTGAATCAAGTGTCTTCGCCAATCAATTCAGCCTTTGCAGATGAAAGTCTTTCAGGAAATTTACGTTACGGTCGTTCTTTCTTTAAGTATTACAAAGCCTCAATTAGCGCCAATTTGAACTGGTCAAAATATAATAACATTCAAGTGGATAGAATAACATTAGAAGATGTCTTATTAACGAATGAAAGTTTTTCGCAAACATATGATTTAAAAGCCTCTACTAATTTTAGGAACTTTCCAAACTTAGAATTGGGTTATGGTTATTCTGTAAATCAATATCCAAATGATACGTTTTATACCGATAGACCAAATGCGAAGTTAGAATACTTTTTCCTGAAGAGTTTTTCGTTTGTGAGTGAATACGAATACTTTCATTACTATAATAAAGACAAATCGGTTGAAAATGAATACGATTTCTTGTCAGCAAGTTTGATTTTCCAAAAAACAAAAGACAGTCACTTTGAGTATAAAGTAAGCGTGACCAATTTGTTAAACACAAAAGCATTGAAGGATAATAGTTTCTCGCAGTTTTCAACGAGTGATTCACAATATACGATTCAACCACGATACTTAATTTTCACTTTGAAGTATAATTTATAGAAAATAAAAAGTAATAGGCTCTAATTTACCAGCGGCATTCGTTTGGCGAAGTAGTTTGAATCTTTCGGAAATTTAAGTATTTGTACCACCATTTTGAGTTTTTAAATTCAGAGGTTTTTATATCTTTGAACGTGTATTTTTTATTTTTATAAACTAATATACAAGGAATTGGCTTGTCAAAATTTTTCGACCAATAGTTTACAAGAAATCTAAATTCTACGATAGGTAATTTGTAGCCAGTGTAATTTTCCTTTATATTAGGATTATCCATTTTGATGATATATACGTTGTCTTCTTCAAAGTTGAAAAGTTTTGTTTTTTTAGTATCAATTAACAAATGATTGTTCATCGATTTCTCTGTTACTAAGTTGCTAAACATGGTTAGGTTTCCTGCATTTCCTAATCCTATATAACCTTTTAACGTCCAAAAACTTATTGATATGCAAAGGATGAATAATGGCATAAAATAGCTTCGCCGAAAAGAATATCGTTTGGCATCATGATTTCGAAAGAAATAAATAAAAAATGAAAGATAACCAACTAAGAAAATAAAACCTTTTATAAAAGGAAATACAGAAGTTTGAACTGAGATTCTGCTTAAAAATATCGGACTGATTACAGAAATCATTATCATTATTAAATATAGTCGAATATAAAATATAGTTTTTTTTGAAAAAGAATTTTCTTCAAAATCAATAAAACAGCCTAGTAATAAAAACAACCCAACGGCACTAAAATCTGCAAATACAGATAATGATAAGTAGCTATGAAATAACAATAAAAGTAGCACCGAATAGCTACGGGTTTTGTAGTGCATTATTCCGAATGGAACTATACATTCTACTATTAAAGCAATAATTTGAAAGAATCTAGAAAGTGAATCTTCAATCTTTATTGGAAAACCAAAAATATTGGAAAGTGTATATTCATTTATTTCATTAACACAACTTACACAAGTATTAAAATAATCGGTATTCAGCTTATGAAATCCTGTATAAAAATAAACGGTTACCGTAAATATTCTAAAGAAATACGACAGAAGTTTTGAATTTAATACTTCTTTTTTGCTGAATAATTTGAATATAAATAAAAGTAAAATGGTTAAAGAAGTAAATAAAATGATACTAGAATGATTGCCAATTCTTGGAAAAAAATCTAATAAGTAGTACACCGAAAATAGACAACTTCCTATAACAGATATCCAATTTTTAGGTTTATAAATAGTATAAATAACAAAACAAAAAAGAAAAACAATACCAATTGAGTGTTTGAAAAGATAGTTGTGAAAATTCATCAAAACGGCACCATTCAAAATCGCAAAAAGTAAATAGTAACTAGGTCTAAATTTTAGTCGATTTTCTATTCTATTTAGTAATTCAATCAATTTTTTTTGTACAAAGTAATAAAAAAAACCTCTTAAGTGAATTAAGAGGTTTTAAATGTTTTTGATTTTATTAATTAAATGTTGAATGCAGCTTTTACTTGATCTACATAATCTAATTTTTCCCAAGTAAACAGTTCAACTGTAACTGTTTTTGGTGCGCCATTTGGCAATTGAAACGTTTTTGTTACCGTTTCGGGAGTTCTTCCCATATGTCCATAAGCCGCAGTTTCGCTATAAATAGGATTTCTCAATTTTAGTCTTTGTTCGATAAAATAAGGACGCATATCAAAAATAGCTTCTACTTTTTTGCTAATTTCACCATCAGTTAGGTTTACTTTTGAAGTGCCATAGGTCACAACGTTGATAGAAGTAGGTTTTGCAACTCCAATTGCATAAGAAACTTGAACCAAAACTTCGTCACACAAACCAGCTGCAACTAAGTTTTTAGCAATATGTCTTGTAGCATAAGCAGCACTTCTATCTACTTTACTTGGGTCTTTTCCAGAAAATGCACCGCCACCATGAGCACCTTTTCCTCCATAAGTATCAACAATGATTTTTCTTCCTGTCAATCCCGTATCACCATGCGGTCCACCGATTACAAATTTACCTGTTGGGTTAATGTGATACGTAATGTCATCATTAAATAAATGAGCATATTGAGGATATTTTGCTTTGATTCTTGGAATTAAAATCGAAACTAAATCACTTTTAATTTTAGCTAACATTTCAGCTTCAGGAGCAAAATCATCATGCTGTGTTGAAATAACAATTGCATCAATACGCTGTGGTTTGTTGTCGTCAGAGTACTCTAAAGTAACTTGCGATTTAGCATCAGGGCGAAGGTATTTAATTTCGTTATTTTCTCTTCTTAAGTTAGCCAATTCGATTAACAAAGCATGAGACAAATCCAAAGCCAATGGCATGTAATTTTCAGTTTCATTAGTTGCATAACCAAACATCATTCCTTGATCACCTGCGCCTTGTTCTTCTTTGCTTGCTCTGTCAACTCCTTGATTGATGTCTGAAGATTGTTCATGAATTGCAGAAAGTACGCCACAAGAATCTGCTTCAAACATGTATTCGCTTTTTGTATAACCAATTTTGCGAATAACTTCTCTAGCAATTTGTTGAACATCAAGATAAGTAGTTGATTTTACTTCACCAGCTAAAATTACTTGACCAGTAGTAACTAAAGTTTCACAAGCTACTTTTGACTCAGGATCAAAAGCTAAAAAATTATCAATTAATGCATCACTAATTTGGTCTGCTACTTTGTCTGGATGTCCTTCGCTAACAGATTCTGATGTAAATAAATAAGCCATAATATAATTTATTTTTCTATTTAAAAATTAAATTTTGAAAATTAGAAAAATTTGATTTGCAAGTAACTAAGGCTAAAGGAAGAGATTCTGCTTTAGCATTTTTTTACGAGGTTGCAATCAGTTCAAATTTTTCCTCTTTATTTCGAATGCAAATGTATAAAGACTAATTGAATAGAAAAAACAATTTCATTTTTTTTTCATTTCTTTTGTTTATAAACTTTCTATGCCTTTACTTTGCGGTGTTCTTAAACATATCGTTTGTTATCACGAAAGCTGGAGAGATTAGACTCTATGAAAGCTTAGCAACCCTACAACTGTAGAAGGTGCTACATTCTATTCGCCACGGCGAAACAGATAACCCTATAGAAATTCTTTCCTAATTTCTGATAACAAATACCATTAAAATTAAGTTATCAGATGTCAAAAATTCAAAGCGAAATTCAAAAACGAATCCTCGTACTCGACGGAGCAATGGGAACTATGTTGCAACGCAATAATTTCTCAGAAGAGGATTTTAGAGGCGAAAGATTCAAAGATTTTCCTCATCCATTAAAAGGGAATAATGATTTGCTTTCCATTACACAACCCGAAGCGGTAAAGCAAGTGCACCGTTTGTATTTTCAAGCTGGAGCAGATATTGTAGAAACCAATACGTTTTCTGGAACAACTATCGGGATGGCAGATTATCATTTAGAAGATTTGGTTTACGAATTAAATTATGAATCCGCTAAAATTGCCCGTGAAGTTGCCGATGAATTTACGGATAGACCACGTTTTGTAGCCGGATCAATTGGTCCAACAAACAGAACGGCCTCCATGTCGCCAGATGTTAATGATCCTGGGTTTCGTGCGGTAACTTTTGACGATTTACGAATTGCTTACAAACAACAAGTGGAAGCGTTGATTGATGGTGGAGTTGATGTTCTTTTGGTGGAAACTATTTTCGATACATTAAATGCAAAAGCAGCTTTGTTTGCTATTGAAGAAGTCAAAGAAGAACGAAATATCGATATTCCAGTAATGGTTTCTGGAACAATTACAGATGCTTCTGGAAGAACGCTTTCAGGTCAAACGGTGGAAGCATTTTTAATTTCCATTTCACACATTCCATTATTAAGTATCGGATTTAATTGCGCTTTGGGTGCAGACCAATTGAAACCGTATTTAAAACGATTAGCTCACAACACACAATTGAATATTTCTGCACATCCAAATGCGGGTTTGCCAAATGCTTTTGGAGAATATGATCAAACACCACTTGAAATGCAAGCCTTAATTCGCGACTATTTGCAAGACAATTTAATAAACATTATTGGCGGATGTTGTGGCACAACTCCAGAACATATTAAAGCAATAGCTGATGTTGTCAAAGAATTCAAACCAAGAACACTAGAATTAGCATAAGATTTCCTGTAAGATTTCTAAAACCTTGTAGGTATAAAATTAAAAAACATAAACCTTAATTTTCTTAATGGTTTAAAAAAATAAAACAAACCTACAAGGTTTTAAAAACCTTGCAGGATTAGCGAAATAAAAGCAAAAACCTTAATGAATCTTAATGTTCTTATTGGTTTAAAAAAAATAAAACTTTGTGCCTTAGCGCCTTTGTGACAAAAAAACATAAAATGTCAGAAACAAAATATTTAAAACTTTCAGGTCTCGAACCATTAGTAATAACTCCTGAAACCAATTTTGTGAATGTTGGTGAGCGAACCAATGTTACAGGTTCACGAAAATTTCTTCGATTAATCAAAGAAGAGAAATACGACGAAGCACTTTCTGTTGCTCGAGATCAAGTTGATGGCGGAGCACAAATTATCGACATCAATATGGACGAAGGAATGTTAGACGGCGTTTATGCCATGACAAAGTTTCTAAATCTTATTGCTGCCGAACCCGATATTGCTCGTGTTCCAATAATGATTGACAGTTCCAAATGGGAAATTATTGAAGCTGGATTGAAAGTCGTGCAAGGAAAAGCAGTTGTAAATTCTATTTCTTTAAAAGAAGGAAAAGAAGCCTTCGTGCATCATGCTAAATTGATAAAAAGATATGGTGCAGCAGTTATCGTTATGGCATTTGATGAAAACGGTCAAGCTGATAATTACGAAAGAAGAATAGAAATTTGTAAAAGAAGTTATGACATTCTAGTTGATGAAGTTCATTTTCCAGCAGAAGACATCATTTTTGACCCAAATATTTTTCCAGTGGCAACTGGAATGGATGAACATAAATTAAACGCCTTAGATTTTTTTAGAGCAACCAAATGGATTCGTGAAAACTTACCTTATGCACATGTTTCTGGTGGCGTAAGTAATGTTTCATTTTCGTTTAGAGGAAATGATAAAGTTCGTGAAGCCATGCATTCGGCGTTTTTATTCCATGCTATCAAAAATGGAATGACAATGGGAATTGTAAACCCTGAAATGCTCGAGATTTACGATGAAATTGATAAAAATTTATTAGAACATGTGGAAGATGTTTTGCTAAATAGAAGAGAAGATGCAACAGAGCGATTGTTAGATTTAGCCGAAAGTTTTAAAGGCGATTTTAAATCGAATGAGAAAGAAATTGCCGAATGGAGAAATGGTTCAATCCAAGAACGATTAACCCATTCATTAGTAAAAGGAATAGATGAATTTATAGAACTAGATGTTGAAGAAGCAAGAGCAAATTCTGAAAAAGCAATTGAAGTTATCGAAATCAATTTGATGGAAGGAATGAATGTGGTTGGCGATTTGTTTGGAAGTGGGAAAATGTTTTTGCCACAAGTAGTAAAATCTGCTCGTGTTATGAAAAAAGCGGTGGCTTATTTATTGCCATTCATTGAAGCTCAAAAAACTGGAAAATCGTCATCTGCAGGAAAAGTGTTGATGGCAACTGTAAAAGGTGATGTGCATGATATTGGTAAAAATATTGTTGCGGTTGTATTGGCTTGTAATAATTTTGAAATCATTGATTTAGGTGTTATGGTTCCACCAGAAAAAATCATAGCTGCAGCTATTGAAAACAATGTAGATATTATTGGATTAAGCGGATTAATTACGCCATCATTAGACGAAATGGTTTATTTGGCCAAAGAAATGGATAAATTAAACATTTCCATTCCGATAATGATTGGTGGTGCAACAACTTCTCGTGCGCACACAGCCGTGAAAATTGCTCCTCAATATAAAGAAACAGTTGTTCATGTAAACGATGCTTCGCGCGCCGTAACAGTTGCTAGTAATTTATTGCAATCCGAAACCAAAGAAAATTATGTAAAAACCATTCGTGAAGATTATGACAAACTTCGTGAAGGATATTTAAATAGGAGTAGAGATAAAAACTACTTAACGATTGAACAAGCACGAAAAAATAAAATTCAAATTGATTGGGATAATTTTACACCTGTAAAACCTAATTTCATTGGAACAAAAATTATTGATGTTGAACTATCCCAATTAGTTGATTTTATAGATTGGACACCATTTTTTCAATCATGGGAATTGTTTGGAAAATATCCAGCGATTTTAACTGACGAAATAGTAGGTGAACATGCCTCTAATTTATTTACAGATGCACAAAAAATGCTAAACCAAATCGTTTCAGAAAAATGGCTTACCGCAAAAGGAATTTTAGGAATATTTCCAGCAAATTCCGTAAACGATGACGACATTCTCATCCAACCTACAACTTACAACCTACAACCTACAACTTTTCTAACTTTAAGACAGCAATCACAAAAAACAGCTGGCGCACCAAACAAAGCGTTAGCTGATTACATTGCTCCAAAAAATTCAGGAAAACAAGATTACATGGGTTGTTTTTGTGTTACAACAGGTTTTGGATTAGACGAAATTGCCAATCAATATGTAAAAGATTTAGACGATTACAATTCGATTATGATAAAAGCATTAGGTGACAGATTAGCCGAAGCTTTTGCAGAATATTTACATTTAAAAGTGCGTAAAGAAATTTGGGGTTATGCTTCTGATGAAAATTTGAATAACCAAGAATTAATAAAAGAAGCATACAAAGGAATTCGTCCAGCACCAGGATATCCTGCTTGTCCAGACCATTTAGAGAAGCCAACGATTTGGAAATTATTAAACGTAGAACAAGAAATAGGAGTAAAATTAACCGAAAGTATGGCAATGTGGCCAGCATCATCAGTTTCAGGATATTATTTTGCAAATCCAGAAAGTAAGTATTTTGGGCTAGGAAAAATTAAAGAAGATCAAGTAATAGATTACGCCAAACGCAGAGGAATTTCAACAGAAGTTGCTACAAAATGGCTTTCACCGAATATAGCAGAGTAAAAACAGTTATCAGTTGTCAGTTGAACATGTAAACTGATAACCGACAACAAAAAACCGACAACAAAAAACTATGAAAGTAACCCAACATATAGAAAACGCAAATGGGAAACCACTATTTTCCTTCGAAATATTACCACCATTAAAAGGACAAAACATCCAGTCTATTTTTGACGGAATCGACCCGTTAATGGAGTTTAAACCGCCATTTATTGATGTAACCTATCATCGCGAGGAATACGAATTCAAAGAATTACCAAGCGGACTTTTGCAAAAGAAAATTGTAAAAAAACGACCTGGAACTGTTGGGATTTGTGCCGGAATTCAAAACAAATATGAAGTTGATGCCATTCCACATATTTTGTGTGGTGGTTTTACAAAAGAAGATACTGAGAATTTATTAATCGATTTAGATTTTTTAGGAATTGACAATGTCGTGGCGTTGCGAGGAGATGCAATGAAAAACGAAACCTACTTCAAACCCGAAAAAGAAGGAAACGAATTTGCCTCCGACCTAGTATTGCAAATTACAAACTTAAACAACGGAATTTACTTAGACGAAGACTTAAAAAACTCTGCCGAAACCAATTTTTGCATAGGAATAGCAGGCTATCCCGAAAAACACATGGAAGCACCAAGCATCGATAGCGACATTCATTTCTTAAAGCAAAAGATAAAAAACGGTGCTCACTATATTGTAACTCAAATGTTCTTCGATAACAAAAAGTTTTTTGCTTTTGTAGAAAAATGTAGATTGGCAGGTATAACAGTGCCAATAATTCCGGGGTTAAAACCAATAGCAACCAAAAAGCAGTTAAACCTAATTCCACATCGGTTTAAAGTCGATTTGCCTGACGATTTAGTAATGGAAGTCGTAAAAGCAAAAGATAATGATGCCGTAAAACAAATTGGAATTGATTGGTGTTTGCAGCAAAGCAAAGAACTCTTAGCAGCAGGAATTCCATGTTTGCATTATTATTCAATGGGAAAAGCCGAGAATATTAAAGCTATTGCTAAAGAGATTTTTTAAAATTCAATTGCCAAAATTTTAAACATATAATATTTTCAAAAACCATTCGACCTCAAATAACTGACATTGAAATATTCTTTTATATTTGCGTTGCTTAAATTTTTCGGATGAGGTCTTTCTTTTTTTTAGTTTCATGTCTATTTTCTTCATTGTGTTTTTCTCAAAACAATAACTTTGCTGTCGAAGCATCAGTGTTGCGAGGAAATATTTTGCCACATACTGAGGATATGTATCAGTTGGTGAATGGTCATCCGGATGGTTTGATGGTGCGTTTTTTGAAAAGAACAGATGGTTCTAAGGAGTGGCATCAGGCCTATAATTATCCCGATTATGGGGCTTATTTTTTGTATCAAGATTTTCATAGTGCGCCTTTGGGAAAGAATTATGCAATTGGTGGGTTGTATAATTTTTATTTTTGGAAGCGGAGGTTGCAGTTGAGTATTGGGCAAGGAATTGCTTTGGCAACTGAGCCGTATGATAAAGTAGCGAATAGTAAGAATAAAGCTTTTGGGACTAAGTTTATGGGTAATACTAATTTTGGTTTTGCGTATGATCATCAAAATTTGGTTAAAAATATAGGGTTTCATGCAGGCATTTTGTTTACGCATTATTCAAATGGTCGGTTTAAGTCGCCGAATAGTGGTATTAACACCTATTTGTTAAATGTTGGTGTGAACTATGATTTTGAAAGTGTTGTTATTCGTGAAGTAGATACAAGTTCGATTAAAAAATCGTATCGCGAACCGCTTCATTATAATGTGGTTTTTAGAACTGGGGTAAATGAAAGTCCGATTATTAGGAGTGGTCAGCATCCTTTTTATCATATTGGTTTTTATGTTGATAAGCGTTTGAATAGAAAATCGACGTTGCAACTGGGAACGGAGTTGTTTTTGACGGAATCAATTAGAGATTATATTTATTATTATTCGGTGGCGTATCCGGATAAAAATATTGACGCAGATACTGATTATAAACGTGTTGGAGTTTTTATTGGTCATGAATTAATGATTAATAGGCTTTCGTTAGAGGCGCAGTTGGGTGTTTATGTGTATCAACCGTTTAAGAAAGACATTCCGGTTTATGACAGAGTGGGCATGAAATATCGTATTACGGATAAGATTTTTGGTGGATTTTCGATAAAAACACATTTATTTTTGGCGGAAGCATTGGAATTTGGAATTGGGTATAGAATTTAAAACTATGATTATGAAAAAGAGTCTTCTTTTAGTGTTGGTAATACTGCTTTTAAATTCGTGTGAAAAACCGAGTGATTGTATTGAAAGTTCGGGTGCTACCGTGGTTAAAGAAATTGCGGTTTCTGCTTTTAGCAAAATTAAAGTGTATCGTGGCATTGCTATAATTATTACCCAAGGACCGAATTATAAGGTCGAAATTGAGGCCGGGGAGAATTTTATAAACGATATTAGCGTAACACAAAATGGCGACCAACTTGTTTTTAAAGATCAAACGAGTTGCAATTGGGTTAGAGATTATGGACAGACTAAAGTTTATATTACTACGCCAACGTTGACCGAAGTTTATTCGAAAACGGATAGAGATATTCGTTCGAATGGTGTGCTTACTTTTCCAGATTTGAGTATTCTTTCTTTAGATAAAGATGCTGATGGCGAAAATGGAGCTGGTACGGGCGATTTTTATATTGAAGTTGTAAACAACTCCTTGACTATTTCTAACAACAATGTGTCGCGATTTTATCTTTCAGGAACTACTAACTTGGCGAGTCTAAATTTTTATTATGGAGACGGGCGCATTGAAGCACAAAACTTGATTGCACAACAAATTAATGTTTTTCATCGCGGTTCGAACGATATGTATGTAACGCCAGTTCAAAGTATAGAAGGCGTTTTGAATAGTACTGGAGATTTGATTTTGACGACCACACCACCAATAGTGAATGTTCAAGAATTGTATCAAGGAAAAGTGGTTTATCCTTAATTACTTCTTCGTTTTCTCTCTAAAAATCTGCTCTAAGTTTTTGCTTCTTGACGAAATTTGAAGTGTTTTCAAGTCGTTATCTTTGGCAAAATCAAATACTATTGAACGCATATCATCATTGGTTGTAAAAGTTAATTCCCAGATGTTGTTTTGACGATTTTTTACACTTTTTAAGTTGGGTAAAGTATTCAAAATGCTTTCAGAAATAGGTTTGTCAAATTCTACTTCGATGATTTGCTCGGCTTCGTCAGAAACTAATTTGGTTAGCTTTTTATCGGTAACAATTTTTCCTTTATCGATGATGATTACACGGTCGCAAATGGCTTCCACTTCTTGCATGATGTGCGTAGAAAGGAAAACCGTTTTGTCTTTGCCTACATTTTTAATCACATTTCTAATTTCTACCAACTGATTTGGGTCTAAACCCGTGGTTGGTTCGTCTAAAATTAACACTTCAGGATTATGAAGCAAAGCGGTAGCTAATCCAACACGCTGACGATATCCTTTAGATAATTGACCAATTTTTTTCTGACTTTCAGGCGTTAAACCAGTAAGTTCGATTACTTCTTCGATTCGAGATTTCGAGATTTTATAAACATCGGCATTAAAAGCCAAATATTCACGAACGTATAAGTCTAAATATAACGGATTGTGTTCGGGTAAATAACCAACCGATTGTTGCACCGATTTTGAATTTTCTACAACGTCATTTCCATTAACAGAAGCCTTTCCTTCATCGGCAGCAATAAAAGTGGTTAAAATTTTCATTAAAGTCGATTTTCCGGCACCATTTGGACCTAGAAAACCAACGATTTCGCCTTTTTTTACAGAAAATGAAATTTGGTCTAATGCTTTTTGAGCACCATAACTTTTTGAAATATTTTGAACTTCTATCGACATAGTAGATTTATTTGGAACAAAAGTAATGAGATTATTATAAATTTGTATCAAATATAATTAATGAAAAAGGAAGAACAACATACAAACTGGTTAGATGATTTTAAATTGACGCATCCATTAGTAATAGCTGGACCATGTAGTGCAGAAACCGAAGAGCAAGTTTTAAAAATTGCACACGAGTTAAAAGATTCTGATGTTTCAATATTTAGAGCAGGAATATGGAAACCAAGAACACGACCAGGTGGTTTTGAAGGTGTTGGAGCTATTGGGTTAAAGTGGTTGCAAAAAGCCAAAGCTCAAACGGGATTACTAATGGCAATTGAAGTAGCCAATGCCAATCATGTCAAATTGGCTATAGAACATGACATTGATGTTTTGTGGATCGGTGCTCGAACAACGGTAAATCCTTTTGCGGTTCAAGAAATTGCAGATGCTCTAAATGGAACAAATAAAATTGTATTAGTAAAAAATCCTGTAAATCCTGATTTAGCACTTTGGATTGGCGCATTAGAGCGACTAGAAAATGCTGGTATCAAAAAAATTGGTGCCATTCATAGAGGGTTTTCTACTTATGAAAAAACAAAATATAGAAACAATCCTGAATGGCAAATTGCGATTGATTTACAAAGTAGATTTCCAGTGTTGCCTTTACTTTGCGACCCATCGCATATTACTGGAAAACGAAATTTGATTCAAGAAGTGTCGCAGCAAGCTTTAGATTTGAATTATGACGGATTGATGATAGAAACCCATATTGATCCAGATAATGCATGGAGTGATGCAGCACAGCAAGTTACACCAGCCACTTTAAAACAAATTATCAAAGAGTTAAGAGTTCGAAAAGTATCTGATGACGCAGATGATTTCACTAAAGAAATGAATAAAAAAAGGACTCAAATAGATGTTTTTGATACCAAAATAGTAGAAATTTTAGGAAAAAGAATGATGATTGCAGAAGAAATAGGTCTATTAAAAAAAGAAAAAAACGTAGCCATTTTGCAAAATAAAAGATGGAATGAGGTGTTGAATAAAATGATTTCAGAAGGCGAAAACAAAGGTCTTAGTGAAGAATTTATATTGAAATTATTCAAAGCCATTCACCAAGAAAGTATTAGTCATCAGGAAAAAATAATTAACAATTAGTAAAATACGTAATTTGTCGTATATAAACTAAAGCAAATTTTATTTAATATTGCAGCTGAATTAATATTTTAAAACAGTAAAAACATGAAAAAAATTATTTTAGTATTAACGCTTGTATTTGGATTAAACTTAGCTAAAGCACAAGACGTTGTAACGCTTCACAACGGTAGTACTCTTGAAGGAAAAGTAAGTAGTACTGATGGTGCAACTATAACCTTTACATACAAAGGTGAAGATGTATCTACAAAAATTTCAAAAATTGCAATTAACAGTATCACTTATGCATCTGGAAGAAAACAAGTAGTTACTGAAAAACTTGTTCTTGAAGGAAAAGATGCTTTTCAAAAAGTAATCTTAACCAAAAACCCAGAGGATGTTGAAGGTTTGACAAGAATTGGAGAGGTTAAAGGAAAAACAGCTTTCATCAGTTACAGAACTGGAGCAAATGCTGATAAAAAATCAGAAGAAAGATTAAAAGAAGATTGCTATAAACTTGGAGGTGTTGTAGTTTTGGTAACAGAAGACAAAGATTATGCAGTTGGAAAAACATACCAAAAAGGATTAGGAAGTTCTCAAACAAGAATGATTGGAGTTGCTTACAAATACTAATAATGACATAATTTATACTGAAAGTTGCTAGAAATAGCAACTTTTTTTATTTACAATTTCTTCAATCAAAACAGTATCTTTGCCCTATGACTGGAATCGTTTATAAATCAACTGGAAGTTCCTATTCTGTAAAAACTAATGATAATCAAGTTTTTGAATGTCGTATAAAAGGTAAGTTCAGAATGAAAGGAATCAAAAGCACCAACCCAATTGCAGTAGGTGACATTGTAGATTTTGAACTTGACAAATCTACCGACGAAACCATTGGTCAGATTCATAACATTCGGGAACGAAAAAATTATATTGTTCGAAAATCGGTTAATTTATCCAAACAAACCCATATAATTGCCTCAAATATTGATGTTGTTTTTCTGCTAATAACCATTAATAATCCACCAACAACTACAAGTTTTATTGACCGGTTTCTAGTAACGGCAGAAGCTTATGGAATAGAAGCTATTTTAGTTTTTAATAAAATAGACACTTACGATGATGCAATGGAAGACGAACAGCTTTTTTTGCAGTATGTTTATTCTCAAATAGGGTACAAATGTTTAAAAGTTTCTGCGAAAGAAACAATTGGAATAGATGCATTAAAAAACGAAATGATAGGCAAAGTTTCTATGTTTTCTGGTCATTCTGGTGTTGGAAAATCTACTTTGGTAAATGCATTAGAACCCAATTTAAATTTAAAAACAAAAGATATTTCAGAGCAAAGTAAACAAGGACAACATACTACAACTTTTGCAGAAATGTATGATTTGTCTTTTGATGCCAAAATCATTGACACACCGGGAATAAAAGGCTTTGGAATTGTAGATATGGAAAGAACAGAAATCAGCGATTATTTTCCTGAATTTTTTGTTTTAAAAGAACAATGCAAATTCAACAATTGTTTGCATAAAGAAGAGCCAAATTGTGCTGTAAAAAAAGCTTTAGAAGAAAACAAAATTGCTTGGTCGCGCTACAACAGTTATCTAAAAATTCTTGAAGGTGATGAAGAACATTACCGAACAGATAACTACGATGAAGAAAGAAAAGCAAGTGATGAAACGAGGAAGTAATTTTTTAATCTATAAAACATGAAAAAAGTAGCATCTATTAGTATTGGAATTCTTGCCTTAATTACTGTAGCTATTCAATTTTATTTAATGATTGAAAACAGAGTTGCATCAATAACAGAAACAGTAATTCGCTTTTTTAGTTTTTTTACAATACTAACAAATCTTTTTGTTGGAATATATTTTACTTTGCTTTTTATTAATATAAAGAAAAGTATTATTCCTTTTATAAATAAACCTGGAAATTTAAGTTCAATAACAGTTTATATTACAATTGTAGGTCTTGTGTACCAATTTGCTCTAAGAAATGTATGGGAACCAAAAGGGTTACAAAAATTAGTTGACGAATTGTTGCATTCCATAATACCTTTATTAGTGATTTTATTTTGGTATTTTTATGAAAATAAAAGTGCTATTATATATAAAAGTGTATTACTATGGTTAATTTATCCACTAGTATATTTGTTTTATATTTTAACAAGAGGTTGTTTTTCAGGATTTTACCCATATCCTTTTGTGAATGTAGCTGAAATAGGATTAACTAAAGTTATGACAAATAGCATAATACTTTTGGTGCTTTTCACAGTGATATCTACATTGTTTATAAAAATAGGACACAAATTAACTAAATAATTTTATTCAATTGAAAGCCGTTATTCAAAGAACAACTTCAGCATCAGTAACGATTGAATCAAAAATTGTAGCTGAAATCCAAAATGGGTTATTAATTTTAGTAGGTATAGAAGAATTAGATAATCATGAAGATGTCAATTGGTTGTGCTCAAAAATAGCCAATCTTCGCATATTTAGCGATGAAAATCAGGTAATGAATTGTTCTGTAAAAGATATAAATGGCGATATAATTGTAGTTTCTCAATTCACACTACATGCTTCCACCAAAAAAGGAAACAGACCAAGTTACATCAAAGCTGCAAAACCCGAAATTGCAATACCCTTATATGAAAAATTCATTATTCAAATGGAAACTGAAATGGGTAAAAAAATCCAAACAGGACGGTTTGGAGCGGATATGAAAGTAGCACTCACAAATGATGGTCCAGTAACTATAATTATTGACACAAAAAACAAAGAATAATTGTATTAATAAAAACTAAATTTTTTATATTTGATAAAATTAAATTTAGATGAAATCAACTATAATTATTCTGTTTTCATTATTCTTTAGCAATTTGTTTTTTGCTCAAAAATCTGAATATACTGTCACTACTATTTCTGACAGTTTAAAAAATAATGCCAATGCAGTCATTCGATTAAGCGATATTACTATAACTATTTCATCTCAAAATGCAATGATCATTACTGCTAAAGTGGTTACTACTGTGTTAAATGAATTTGGTTTAAGAAACCTTAATCTTTCTGAAAATTATGATAAGAATAGAAAAGTTTCTAAAATTGAAGCAATTGCATATGATGCCTTTGGAAAAGAACTTAAATCTTTTAGGAAAAAAGACTTTAAAGATGTAAGTGTAGCTGACGGGATTTCAATTTTTAATGACAATCGTGTTTTATATCTTGATTATACGCCAACTGTTTATCCTTTTACGATGGTTTATGAAAGTCAAATAGAAACTTCAAATACAGCTTTTATTCCTTCTTGGAGTCCGGTAGATGATTATTATGTAAGTACCGAAAACACAAAACTAACTATAAGTTTTAAGCCTGAATTGAAAGTCAATTTTAAGGAATTGAATTTTTCAAAAAAATATTTAATCAATAAAACATCAACAAACGGACAAATTAATTTTTATTCGGCTAACGTTCAAGCAAGTAAAAAAGAAGAATTAGCTCCTGTATTTAGTAAAGTGTTTCCATTGGTTATTTTTGGGTTAGATAAATTTCACTTAGAAGGTATTAATGGAGTAGCAAATTCCTGGAATGAAATGGGTAAATGGTTTTATGACAATATATTAAATGGTACTACTGAATTACCAGAAGAAACTAAGGTTAAAGTGAAAAATTTAGTCGCGAATGAAACAGATCCATTAAAGAAAGCTGAAATTATATATAAGTATGTTCAAGATAAAACTAGATATGTTAGTATTCAAGAAGGAATTGGTGGTTGGAAACCAATGAATGCAAAAGATGTAGATAAGTTAGGTTATGGTGACTGTAAAGCGTTAACAAATTATACCAGAGCATTACTGAATGAAGTAGGCGTTCAATCATTTTATAGCAGGCTTTATGGTCAAAATACTAATAAAGAAATTTATTCAGATTTAGTTTCTTTTCAAAGTAATCATGTCATTTTAGCAATTCCAAACAAAAATGATTACTTGTGGTTAGAGTGTACAAGTCAAATACAACCGTTTGGTTTTCAGGGTGGATTTACTGGAAATAGAAATGCTTTTTTAATTAAACCAGACGGAGGAGAAATAGTTAGAACTAAAACTTTTGATGAAAATGATAATTTAAAACAAATAAAAGGATCTTATAAAATTTCTGATGATGGGAAAATTACGGCAACTTTAAAAATAGAATCTTTTGGACTTCAGTATGATAATCAATTTCAAAAAGAACGACTGAGTAAAGAAGATCAAATTAAAAATTACAAAGAAGAATATAGTAATATTAACAATATTTCCTTTTCGAAAATTAATTTTATAAATGATAAAAATAAAATAAAATTCACAGAAGAATTTGAACTTGAAGCTAAAAATTATGCCCAAAATGTAAATGGAAAATTAATGTTTGCAATCAATGCTTTTGATCAATCTAGTTATGTGCCAAAAAAACATCGTACACGTGAGCTTCCTTTTGAGATTGAAAGTGGTTATACTGATGAAGAAGAAATAACAGTAACATTGCCATATGGATACGTTGTGGAAGCAAAGCCAAATGGAGCAGAGCTTAAAACAGAATTTGGAAGCTATAAAATTGATTTTATCATTTCAAATAACAAAAACATTATTTGCAAACGAAAATTAATTATTAATAAAGGATTTTATGAAAGTTCTAAATTTGAAAATTATAGAAAATTTAGAGAAACAATTGCCAAAACAGACAATTCAAAAGTAGTCATTTCAAAAACTTAATCAATTATGAAAAAATCATTATTGTTATTATTATTTATTGGTATAAATATGATAGCTCAAAATAGAGAGTTAGGAAAAGTAACCATTCAAGAACTTGAAGAGAAAATTTGTCCAACAGATTCAAGTGCTGTGGCAGCAATCTTGTTTTCTATTGGAGAAGTTCACTTTGAATTTATTGAAGGCAAGGGATTTGTGCTAAATACAAATGTAAAAACTAAAATAAAAATTTATAAGAAAGAAGGTTACGATTGGGCTAATAAAACAGTTAGATATTATATTGGCGGAAGTACAAAAGAGCGAGTTTCTTTTAAAAATGAATTAACTTATAATTTAGTAAATAATAAAATTGAAAAATCAAAAATTAAAAGTGATGGTGAATTTGATGAAAAAGTAAACGATTTTTGGGGAAGAAAAAAAATAACAATGCCAAATGTAAAAGTTGGTTCAATAATTGAATATGAATATAATTTAGTATCCGAAAGTTTAGGCTCACTTGACGAATGGTTTTTTCAATCAAGTATTCCTGTTTTGTATAGCGAATATAGAGTTTATACACCAGAATATTACACATACACACCAGTTTTTAAAGGGTTTTTGCAGCCAAAATTAATTGAAGGAGCCAAAAGAATCACGAGTCGTTCTACTTCTAAAGAAAGAAGCGGCGGACTTAGAACAAGTACCTCATTTGAACAAGAAGAATTCAGTTATGATGAACTTCGAAGAACCTATATTGTCGAAAATGCACCAGCTTTAAAAGATGAAGCTTATGTTAATAATATTAGAAATTATGTTTCATCAGTCGTTTTTGAATTATCAGGAGTAAAACAAAAAAATCTAAGCTATAAAGATTTATCAAATACTTGGGAAGGCGTTGTAAAAACAATATATGACAATGATAATTTTGGGAACGAATTAAATAAAACGGGTTATTTTGAAAAAGATATAGATGCTATATTAGCGGGTTTAACTATGCCAGAAGAAAAATTGATAGCACTTTTTACATTCGTAAAATCTAAAATGAACTGGAATGAGTACTACAGTTATACTTGTAATACTGGTGTTAGAAAAGCATACCAAGAAAAAACAGGAAATGTAGCTGAAATAAATTTAATGCTTACCTCTATGTTGCGATATGCTGGTTTTGAGGCAAATCCTGTACTAATAAGTACACGTTCAAATGGGATTTCTTTATTTCCTTCAAGAACTGCTTTTGATTATGTTATTGTTGGTGTAGAAATAAATAACCAAGTAACTTTACTAGATGCAACTGCTAAATATTCAACTCCAAATATTCTGCCAATTAGAGATTTGAACTGGTTTGGAAGATTAATTAGAAAAGATGGAACATCTACTCAAATAGATCTTATGCCAAAATTTAATTCAAAAGAAATGATTAATTTAATGGCAGAAATTAATGCTCAAGGTGAAGTTTTAGGCAAGGTTAGAGATCAATATTTCGATTATAATGCCTATAATTACAGAAATACTTATAATGGAGTTACAAAAGAAACGATGATTGAAAAAATTGAAAAAAGACACCAAGGATTAGAAATTAGCGAATATGATGTTCAAAATAGTGCTGAATTATCTAAACCTATAATCGAGAATTATTCATTTTCGTCAAATAATTTTGTAGAAATTATTGGCGAAAAAATGTATTTTTCTCCTTTGCTACATTTTACTCAAACCGAAAATCCTTTTAAACAAGAAACAAGATTATATCCAATTGATTTTGTGTATCCAAATCAAGACAAGTACAGTGTAAGTATAAAGATTCCAGAAGGTTATTCTGTAGAGTCTTTGCCATCATCAAAAGCTTTAGGTTTGCCTGATGATTTAGGCAATTTTAAATACAGTATTTCAAATACAGGCAATCAAATACAATTGATGTATTCTTTTGATATTAACACACCAATTATCAGTTCTGATATGTATGAAGTTGTCAAAACATTTTATAAAGAAATGATTACCAAACAAACGGAGAAAATCGTGCTTAAAAAAGTATAACAATGAACCTGAAAAACTCCCAACTCGAAGTTGACAACTGGATAAAAAACCACGGCGTTCGTTACTTCAACGAATTAACAAATATGGCACAACTCACTGAAGAAGTTGGTGAAGTAGCAAGGATAATTGCCAGACGTTACGGAGAACAATCCGAAAAAGAAAGCGATAAAAATAAAGATCTTGGTGAAGAATTAGCCGATGTTGTTTTTGTAGTTTTGTGTTTAGCCAATCAAACTGGAATTGATTTACAGGCAGCTTTTGATAAAAAATTAGATTTGAAAACCAATCGCGACCACGAAAGACATCAGAATAATGAAAAACTAAAGTAGTAGAAGTATTAAGTTTAGAGTATTAAGTATTAAGACATTCGTAATTGTGAATTTAGAACTTCAAAAATCAAAAATCGTTAATCATCAATCTTCAATCAAGATTACCGGTTCTAAATCAGAAACCAACCGTTTATTGTTGTTACAAGCTTTGTATCCAAATATCGAGTTAGAAAACGTCTCAAAATCAGATGATTCAGAAGTGATGCTTCTTGCACTTACACAAAACCTTCAACTTTCAACCTACAACCTAATAGACGTTCATCACGCAGGAACAGCAATGCGATTTCTCACCGCTTATTTTGCCATTCAACAAAACAAAGAAATAATTTTAACAGGTTCTTCAAGAATGAAAGACCGACCAATCGGAATAGTAGTAGATGCTTTAAATCAACTTGGAGCGGATGTGACCTATAAAGGTAAAAAAGGTTTCCCACCATTAAAAATCAACGGCAAGAAGTTAATAAAAAATAAGGTTTCACTAAGTGCAAATGTTAGTAGTCAATATATTTCCGCACTTTTATTAATAGCACCAAAACTTGAAAATGGTTTGGAATTGACACTTGAGGGCGAAATAACTTCTGTTCCTTATATTAATATGACTTTAGCTTTATTGAATGAAATTGGAGTTAAAACCTCTTTTGAAAACAACACAATCAAAGTTAACCACCAACCATCAATCATCAACCGTCAACGCATAACAATCGAATCCGATTGGTCATCTGCTTCATACTGGTATTCTATAGTTGCTTTATCGCCAGCAAGAACAAAAATTAAATTATCCAGTTTTAAAGAAAATAGTCTTCAAGGCGATAGTGTTTTAATAGAAATTTATAAAAATTTTGGAGTACAAACTTCTTTTGGAAATAATGAAATTATTCTCGAAAAATCAAACTATTACCATCAATCGGTTATACTAGATCTATCTAAATCACCTGATATTGCTCAAACAATAGTTGTTACAAGTTTTGCATTAGGACTCGGATGCAGGTTAAATGGATTACATACATTAAAAATTAAAGAAACCGATAGGTTAGAAGCCTTAAGAAAAGAATTAACTAAATTAGGAGCAATGATACTAACTAATGATTCAGGTTTAATATTAGCACCTTCTACTAGAATTAAAGATAACATTTCCATAAAAACCTATCAAGATCACAGAATGGCAATGGCATTTGCACCATTGGCATTAAAAACCAATCTAATAATTGAAGATGCAGAAGTAGTTTCAAAATCATACCCAACTTTTTGGGATGATTTAAAACAAGTTGGATTTCAGATAGAAGAATTTAGCGTTTAACTATTCGAATACGTTCCATAATTAAGTTTACTTTTTCTGAAGAAACAGGAACTGAAATGTTATTTTGTAACTCAAGCCAGCCACCATCCGATTTATTATAGCTTGTAACTTCATCAAAATTTACAAGATATGATTTGTGTGTTCGTAGAAATTGTTTGTCATTGGATAGAAGTTCTTCAAAATTCTTCAAATTTCTACTTACTAGATGTTTTACATTGTTTTTCATAAAAACCTCTGAATAAGAGCCTTCACCTTTGATGTAAATGATATCAGAAATTTCCAATAAAATCAAACAATTACCCGAAGGAACTGCAATTTTTTCAAAATTTTCACTTTGAATGTTTTCAGCCAAAGCCTTAAATTGAACAGCTTTTTGGCGTTCTAATCGTGCAATTGCGTTTATTAATTCTTCTGGAATTATTGGCTTTAATAAATAATCTAAAGCCGATAATTTAAAAGCTTGAATAGCAAATTCATTATAGGCAGTGGTAAAAATAATGGCAAAAGTAATTTCGTTTTCATTAAAAAAATCTAATAATTCCAAACCACTATGACCAGGCATTTCAATATCGAGCAATACTAAATCTGGTTTATGTTTGTGGATAGCTTTTACACCTTCGGGCAGGTTTTCACATTCTGCAACAAGCGTAACTTCTGGACAATATTCTTCCATAAGTAATTGAAGTGAAACTCTAGCTCTCTTTTCGTCGTCTATAATAATTGCTTTCATGAGTAATAAAAATCTAATGGAATTTTAATTAGAACAGTTGTTCCTTTTGGTGTTTTTTGAGTGCTGTAATTGTCTATAATTTCAATGGATATTTTATTGATTTTGTGTTTGTTTAACAAATCAATTTTTTGTTGCATGGCTTCTGTAGCAAATGATTGATGCGGATTTTTTCTAAGTAGTTTTAACTCTTCACTTTTTGTTCTACCAATGCCATTGTCTATAATAGAAATATCAAGATAATTTCCGTTTTCTTCAAACACAATTGTCAATTTTTTGGCACCGTTTTTATGTAATAAACCATGTTTGATAGCATTTTCTACATAAGGCTGTATAAGTAACGAAGGTATCTTTATTTGTTCTAAAGTGGCTTCATTAATAATGATTTCATATTCAAAGTCATCATTAAAACGTGCTTTTTCAATATCCAAATAAAAAGATAATGTTTTAATTTCTTCGGCAACAGTAACGGTTTCTTTCTCTGACATTTCAAGAATAGTTCTGGTTAATGACGAAAATTTAGAAAGATAATTTACGGCTTGTTTCTTGTCATTGGATAAAATATACGACTGAATTGTATTCAATGCATTGTAGAAAAAATGCGGATTCATTTGTGATTTTATAGCCTTTAATGTCGATTGGTTAAGGCTTTTTTCTAACTCAATTTTGTCTAGCAAAAGTTGATTTCTACTTTTTATTTTTTGAATTTGATAACGATAGAAAAAATGAACAAGTAATAGCAGTAATAAAGTTACCAAACCATAAAACCACGCACTTTCTGTAAAAGGCTTTTCAATAGTAATAGTAATGGTTTGAATAGGAGAAAAAGTGTTGTTGAATGCTGTTTTAAAAGAGATTGTATAATTTCCGCTAGCCAAAGAGGACAATTTTAAACTTCTACTTTCATCGTCAAGAACTTGCCATTTTCCATTGTTAATTTTATAATAAAGGATGTTTTGTAAATTGGGTACAAAAGAAATAACCGAATATTGAATTTCAATGGAGTTTTCGGTACTATTTAAGTTATTTAGCTTCTTAGTTGAAACTTTTTTACCATTAACCAATACGTGTTGTAATAAAAATTTCGGCATACAATTTTTATGCAAATCGTTAGCATCAACTCGAATTAAACCTTTCGTAGAAGCCAATAAATAAGAATTTTTAAATTTAATAATATCTGAAACTTCATTGTCAGCGTTTAAGTTAAAAATCTTCTTTGTAGAATGATTATTCAAATTATAATTGATGATACTATTGCTAGTAAACAAAAAAAGTGAAGAACCAATTACTTTTATTTTCTGAATATCTTCATGCTCTCCAATATTCACTGTTTTTACGTGATTATTTTCGTCAATAGAAATTAATTTATTGTTAGTAGTTAATCCGTAAATACTATTTTTAAACGAAATTACTTTGGTTAAATTAATGGTTTTTTTATCCCATAAAATGTTTTCTTTTTTAGAAGCATTTACAGCAAATAAACCAGTGTTTGTAGCAAAATAAATGGTTTTATTAACAGGATTATAAGCTACTGATTTACCTCGAACATTTTGAATTAAAGCCGAAAATCGATTGTCTAAATTAGTTGAAATTTCATTTGAAGCAAATACTAAATCCCAACAACTTTTCTCATCAGAAACTTTAAACAATCCACAAGCTCCGCTCGAAGCATAGGCATAATAAGTGGCGTCAATTGGTGTAAACTCTTTTGTTGCTAAAACAATTTCCTTTGCGATATTACCATTTAAATCAGATGTTTTAAAGGTGCTAGACGTAAAATATATCTTCTTGTAAATAGTGTCAATTTGAAACTGCTCAATAGTGTGATTAGACTTGCCTACATAAATGGGTTTAAAAACAAAAGGCTTTTTTTCATCAACACTTGAATATATTTTGTCATTCTGAGTGCTAAAAACAAGTTTCTTATTAGCATATACCAATTTAGAAGGTGTATCTGTCGTTGGAATTAAATAAGTCTTAAAATTTGGAACTAATAATAAACCGTGTCCCAAAGTCCCAATCCAATGATTGCCTTCTTTGTCTTTTAATAAAGTTGAAATATTAAAATCATCAAAATAACGTTGATAATTTGTTGGATTGTCAGTGTCAAATTGTATAATTCCTTTCGTAGTTGCAATCCAATTAGTATTACTGCTATAACTAGTATTTTGTATAAAATTAATAGTGCTTTTAAAATCATATTCTTTAAAAACACCATCCACATACAAACAATATTTGTTAGAATACTTAGAGACAAAAAGTAATTTGTCGTTCGTATTACTTATAATACTAACACCAAAGTTCTTTTTAATCTTCTCCGGAACTTCTATTTTTTTTACATCGTTTACACTACTTATTTCGTATAAAAAATCGGTAGCATATAAATAATAAAAACCTTTAAAAGTGTGCATCGCAGTAGTTTTTTCGGTAGCAAGAGCAATGGTTTTAATAGGTTTTAAAGTTTTCAAATCTAGAAATATCAATTTGTTTTCCTCAAGATATACAAAACAATCTTTTATAATTGCAAATTTTTGATAACCCAAAGGTTTTTGTTGCCTTAAAGACTTCAATACACCATTTTCAATATAATAAATATACCCATCAAAAGAGCAATACCAAATTCGCCCATAAACATCTTCCACAATATTCGAACCTGCTTTTGAAACCTGAACAGTACTAGAGAAAATGGTGAATTTTTTACCGTCAAAACTACAAATACCTTCATTGGTAGCAATCCAAAGCATGTCATTCTTGTCTTGATAAATATCATAGATAGTGTTTGACGGCAATCCTTTAGTTTTATCAATAGTAAAATAATGAGGATTTTGCCCAAAGAATTGAAAGGAAATCAGAACAAATAAAAAGACAATTTTTCTCAAAGAATAATATTTAAAACAAATGTAATTAAAAACGAATGTAAATTAATAGCTAGTTCACAAAACACGTTTTTCAATTTGTGAAAGCTATTTTTACCTTTCACAAACTCAAAACAGCCTTTCATAAACTACACCAATATTTTAAATAAAACCAGCCTAATTTTGTTTCAATATTAATTCTAACATCATGAAACACATAGCATCAAAAATCAACAATTACCGTTTAGAAATTGTAATAATATCAATTTATACTTTGGCTTCAATACTCGTTTTTAATTGGGTTTTCTAGTTTCACAAACCCAAAACACTAATTCATAAACTCATCAACAAAATAAAGACAATCCAAACCTACTTTTGAACCAAACTTTAAAATTACTTATTATGAAAACAAAATTACTTTTACTTTTATTATTAGCTTTTTCTTTTGCCAATGCACAATTAATGGTTCCAAGTGTAGGTGTAAATACAATTACAAACATAACCCAAACAACTGCAACAGTAAATTATGCAATAAGAACCAATGGAACTTACACAAATGCTAGAATTGAACATTCACTGGTTTCAAACATGAGCACATTAATAGCACAAAGTAGTTTTATTGGCTTTTCTAATAATGGAGCATGGCAGTATGCATCATATAATTTGTCTGGGTTAGTTCCTAATACAACTTATTATGTTCGTGCTGTAGCATCCAATTCTCTTGGTACTACAACTAGTAATATTCTTAGCTTCACAACAGTCGGAAATATAATTCCAGATATCACTGCAGTAGGTGTAGGAGTCACAGAAAACTCGGCAACTATAAATTATTCCCTAAATGCAAACTTATCCGCAACAACATCTATTGTAAAATATGGAACTAGTTCAGATGCTCTAAATTCTCAAGTATCAGGTTTTTCTGCTACGGGAAACACAACAAGTGCAGGAAGTGCGTTAATTACTGGTCTACAACAAAACACACAATATTTTTACCAAATCGAGGCAATAAATTCTTTTGGAACCGCTTTAAGTAGTGGAAGTTTCCAAACTGCTCTTCCTCCACAAATTTTAGCAAATTATACATTTGACAATACATTGAGCGATGTAAATGGAGCCAATGCTTTTGAGTTACAAGCGGGAATGACATACGGTACAGATAGATCAGGTGTCGCAAATAAAGCATTATTCATTAATGGTACAGGAACTACAGTATCACTTACTAATCTTCCAGTTGGTAATAGCTCTAGAACTTTTTCTTTTTGGATTAAACCTACACAAAGTAATGGTTCTAATAGGATTTTTTCTTATGGTTCACCATCAGGCACCGCAGCTTATGGAGCTTCATTTGATGCAACTAGAGTTTACAACTTTAGCTGGACAACTAATCTGTCTTTTCTTCAATCCACTAGTTTAAATGTTTGGAAACACATTGTTTGTACTTACGAGCAATCAACAAGCACAGCAAGTTTATATACAGATGGTGTTCTAAGAGCTTCAGTCACTGCTAATTGGAGTACAGCAAATAATGGTATATTTTATTTAGGATCTCTATTTGGTGAAACTGGTTCTAGATATATTGGATTTCTTGACGATTTACAGATTTATAATTATGCTTTAACAGGTGCAGAGATAACAAGTTTATACACAAGCAACACCTTATCATCATTAAATTTCTCTCAAAACAACCTAGAAGTTGCATTATACCCAAACCCAACAAAAGAAGTGTTAAATATACAAATGACAAACGAAGTTAAAACAGTAGAAATCTTTAACCTTCAAGGACAAAAAGTAGTGACATCAAACCAAAAACAAATAATAGTCTCTAATTTATCCCGTGGTTTATATATGGTGAAAATTGAAGATATGAAAGGTAATACAGCATCCAAAAAAGTGGTATTTGAGTAAGAGTGGTTTTTAGTTTTTTTTAAAAAGTACAATCTAGAAATGGATTGTACTTTTTGTTTAAAATTTATTTATATGCTTAGAATTGTTTTGTTAAAAATCAAACTTGAAATTACAATTGTGCCAATTTATGCAACTCTATGCGTATTGATTTTTAAATTTTTATGATAATACAAAACAATTTAGTTGAATTCTTTATTTCAATTTGTTTCAAAACAGTAATAAAATAGGAGTTTTTAAAAATAAACCTTGTTTTACTTGACAACGCCCTTCTCACAGTAGTATATTTGCAGTCCAAAGATTTTAAGCTTTTTAAGAAACAATCTTAAACGCTTAAACTCCTAAACTTTTAAACAAATTTTAAATGAAATTATCACATTTTAATTTTAATCTTCCTGTCGAACTATTAGCCGAATATCCAGCCGAAAACAGAGACGAATCACGTTTAATGGTAGTCAACAGACAAACAAAAACCATCGAACACAGACTGTTCAAAGACGTTATAGATTACTTTGACGATGGAGATGTTTTCATCATAAACAACACGAAAGTTTTCCCTGCTCGCATGTATGGAAATAAAGAAAAAACAGGTGCCAGAATTGAAGTGTTTTTACTTAGAGAATTAAATGCAGAACAACGACTTTGGGATGTTTTGGTTGATCCAGCAAGAAAGATACGTATCGGAAATAAATTATATTTTGGTGATGATGATTCATTAGTCGCAGAAGTAATTGACAATACTACATCTCGGGGTAGAACTTTACGCTTTCTTTACGACGGCTCATACGAAGACTTCAGAATGAAACTGCTTGAACTTGGAGAAACACCAATCCCAAAATACATCAATAGAGAATTAACAGCTGAAGACGCAGAACGTTACCAAACAATTTATGCCAAAGAAGAAGGAGCAGTAGCCGCACCAACAGCTGGTTTGCATTTTTCTAAACATTTGTTAAAAAGACTTGAAATAAAAGGAATCGACTTCGCAGAAGTAACCCTACACGTAGGATTAGGAACCTTCAATCCAGTTGAGGTGGAAGACCTCTCAAAACATAAAATGGATTCTGAAGAGCTAAAAATCAAACAAGAAGCCTGTGATATTGTAAACAACGCCAAACTTAAAAAGAAAAAAATATGTTGCGTTGGCACAACATCTATGCGTGCTATCGAAAGTTCAGTTTCTTCCCAAGGCACACTAAATCCTTTTGAAGGCTGGACGAATAAATTTATTTTTCCACCACATGATTTTAGTATTGCAGATTGCATGATTACCAATTTTCATACACCAAAATCAACCCTCTTAATGATGGTCTCAGCATTTTGTGGTCACGACTTAATGAAAAAAGCATACGAAGAAGCCGTAAAAGAAAAATACAAATTCTATTCATACGGAGACGCAATGCTAATTTTATAATTATAAACGTCAAATTATAAATCAATCCCATTCTAAAAATTAGTTTGGGATTTTTTTTGTTCTGTAACTAGTTAAAACTTTTTTACCTTATCTCTTTTCAATACTTTTACACTTTCAAACAAAAAACACAATGATTTTTCAAAATACCCTTGAATTTGCAAAAGAATTAGACCAAAAAGATGAATTAAAAAATTATAGAAACGAATTTATTTTTCCTCAGCATAATGGTGAAAATGTAATTTATTTTACTGGAAATTCTCTTGGTTTACAACCAAAATCTGCCAAAAATTATGTTGATGAAGTAATGAGTGATTGGGCAAACCTTGCTGTCGAAGGTCATTTTTTTGCAGATAAACCTTGGTGGGATTATCACGAAAGATTTGCTGAACCATTGAGTAAATTGGTTGGAGCAAAGCCGTCAGAAGTAACAGTAATGAATACTTTGACAGTTAATCTTCACTTATTGATGGTTTCTTTTTATAAACCAACAACAAAACGTTACAAAATTATTTGCGAAGAAAAAGCATTCCCATCAGACCAATATATGTTTCAATCACAAGTAAATTTTCATGGTTTTAAACCAGAAGATGCAATTGTTGAAATCAAACGTCGTGAAGGCGAACACAATATTCGATTAGAAGATATTATTGCAAAAATTAATGAAGTAGGTGATGAATTAGCGCTTGTACTCTTTGGCGGTGTAAATTATTATACTGGACAAGTTTTTGATATGAAATCCATCACAGAAGCCGGACATAAAGTTGGTGCCATTGTTGGTTTTGATTTAGCACATGCTGCCGGAAATATCAAATTAGATTTACACGATTGGAATGTAGATTTTGCCGCATGGTGTTCTTATAAATACATGAATTCTGGACCAGGTAACGCTTCGGGTTGTTTTATTCATGAAAAACATCATAGTTCAGATTTACCAAGATTTGCGGGTTGGTGGGCACAAAAAAAAGAAAAACGGTTTTTGATGGAGCCAAAATTTGACCCAACAATTGGAGCAGACGGTTGGCAAGTTTCCAATTTACCCATCCTGTCACTAGCACCCTATTTAGCTTCGGTTGAAATGTTTGCCGAAGTAGGAATGGATAAATTAATTGCAAAAAGAAATCAAATAACTGCTTACCTTGAATTTATTCTTCATGAAATTGATAAAGAAATTGACGGAACAGAATTTGAAATTATCACACCGCAAAACCAAGAGGAAAGAGGTTGTCAATTATCTGTTTTTCTTCACGGACAAGGGAAAGATTTATTTCATTATTTAATGAAAAATGGAGTTATTACCGATTGGCGTGAACCAAATGTGATTCGCTTAGCACCAGCACCTTTTTATTGTTCTTATGAAGACATGTACAAATTTGGTCAAATATTAAAAACTGGAATTTTAAGTTTAAGTAAATCATAATGACAAAAGAACAAATCATACAAAACTTCGATCCATCACAACCTGGTTTAGCAGATGCTACCATTTTTGGATTACCTTTTTCTGCCGAACAATCTGAAATCATCATTATTCCAGTGCCTTGGGAAGTTACAGTAAGTTATGGTTCTGGTGCTTCTGAAGGTCCAAATGCTATTCTTGATGCATCATTTCAAGTAGATTTAAACCATCAAGAGTTTCCTGAATTATGGAAATTAGGAATGTATTTTGCCGAAATTCCAGATTCTTGGTCAACCAATTCTGAGAAATATAAAAAATTGGCACAGCCAATAATAGAAGCATTGGAAGCAGGTGAAAATATAGAAACTTTTCCAGCATTATTGGAAGATTTGCACAAAATCAACAAAGTTTGTCGCGAATTACATACCGAAGTAAAAGAAAAAGTTTTGTATTGGATGAATCAAGGTAAAAAAGTAGTTTTACTTGGTGGCGATCATTCTACACCGTTAGGATATTATGAAGCATTAGCAACAAAGCACGATAATTTTGGAATTCTTCATCTCGATGCACATATGGATTTGCGAATTGCTTATGAAGGCTTTACCTATTCGCATGCATCAATAATGTATAATGCGTTGCAAATCCCTCAAATATCAAAAATCGTTCAAGTTGGAATTCGTGATTTTTGCGAGCAAGAAGTTGGAGTTGTTAAAAATGAAAACGGCAGGGTTTTAATACATACGGATGCTGATTTAAAAGCTGAAAACTTTGAAGGAAAAACTTGGGCAAAACAATGTGATGAAATTATTGCTTCATTACCTCAAAAAGTATGCATTAGTTTTGATATTGATGGGATGCTTCCTTGGTATTCTCCAAATACAGGAACGCCAGTTCCAGGAGGTTTCTCGTTTGAACAAGCAACCTATTTGTTTAACAAATTAGCATCGAGTGGCAAAGAAATCATAGGTTTTGATTTGGTGGAAGTGGCACCTGGTGAAAATGATGATTGGGATGGAAATGTTGGTGCCAGAATGTTGTTTCACATGTGTGGTGTTTTGGCCAAGAACAACGGAATGAAAACAGGAAACCGAATTACATTTCAAAGAAAATAAAATCACAGCCTCTTTTTTTGAAGAGGTTTTTTTATGCGATTATACAACACAATAAATAATAAAACTACCTAGTAAAAAAGCAAATGGAGCAATTAGTTGAAAATAAGAAGGTTTTAAAATAGCAGCACTTTTATTTGAAAATTTATGATGAAGGTTTCTTGGAACAAAATAAAGCACTAATGATGTTAGCAACATACACCAACCAAATAATTGAAAAAACAAAGTATATTTTGAAACCTCTGCATAGTAAATTAAACCAAATGCTGGAATTAACCTCAAAGTGATTTCTGTGTAATTGATGAAGTTAGTGCTTCCAGCTTTTCTTAAAATTGATCTTGCTTTTGCTGGTTGAAATAACATTACAAAGCCTGTTATTGTAATAAATATTCCAAAAAACACTACTATCCATTTCGCCAAAAACAAAAAAAAAGTTTGCATAGTTATAGTGTATTTAGTTGTAAAAATAACTTTTACTATTGAAAAGTAAATTAAATTATATAATTTTTTCAAAAAATTATGTAACATTAAATTTAATCAACTAACATAAATTTGTAAGGTAATTCAAAAGCAATAAAACAATCATGAAAACGATTTATACAATAATAGTTTCAATACTAATTTTATCTTGCAAAAACACAAATGATAAAGTTGTTGTTATTGATGAAAAACAGGAAACTATTGATTCAATGAAAATGCAAATTGAAAAACAAAGAATCATTGATTCTATGAGAGAAGTTGAATTGAATAATGCCAAAAAAAGAGAGGTATTGGTATTAAAAGAGTCAAACACAACCAATAAAACAACAGAAAGGAAAAAATGGAGTGGTGCTGCTAAAGGTGCTGTTATTGGAGCTGGAGTTGGAGCTATAACAGGAGCAATTGTAAGTGAGAAAAAAGGAGAAGGTGCTGTAATTGGAGGATTGGCAGGTGCAGGAGTAGGCGCAGGAACAGGTGCAATTATTGATGATAAAAAGAAGAAATAATAAAATTCATGTTTTGTTATAAAAGGAGTTAATTTCAGGGATGGAATTAATTCCTTTTTATTTTTACAGTTCTGCTATTCTCAAAATTCATTTCATTAAATTTGTTGAAATACCCAAAAAATGAAAATCCTAAAGAAAACTGCCATTCTACTCCTTGCAATAATGATTATAACACTTCTAGGAATTGTTGTATTTCTACAGTTTAAAAAACCAAATTACGAAACCGAAATTGAGTTAATTCAATTATCCAAACCAACGACTACATATTTTGACACATACGGAATTCCACATATTTATGCTGAAAATGAGATTGACGCACAACGAGTTTTAGGATATGTTCATGCTCAAGAACGTTTATGGCAAATGGAATTAATGCGAAGAATTGCACCAGGAAAATTATCCGAAATTTTCGGTTCAGTTATGGTTAAGAATGATAAGTTTTTTGTCACTTCAGGAATTGAAGAAAATTCAGAAATAACCATTGCCAATTTGGATAAAAATACTGAAACCTACAAATTGACACAAGCCTATCTAGACGGAATAAATCAATACATTGCAGAGGGAACAATGCCGGTCGAATTTACGCTATTAGGTATAAGTCCCGAAAAATTTACGCTAAAAGATGTTTATAATATTTTTGGTTTTATGTCGTTTAGTTTTGCAATGGCACAAAAAACAGATCCACTATTAACCGATATTCGTGATAATCTTGGAATGGAATATCTGGCAGATTTTGGAATTCATGGCGAATTAGGAAAAAAACAACTAAAAAGCTTTAAAGGGAAAACTTCTGAATTTGCTGAGATTTCTAAATCGATTACTGCCATATTAGAAAAATCACCTGTGCCAGCTTTTATCGGTAGCAATAGTTGGGTTATAGGAGCCAATAAAACTAAAAATAGAAAAGTAATTTTCGCAAACGATCCTCATATCATGTTTGCCCAGCCAGGAACTTGGTTTGAAGCACATATAGTAACACCAAAACACGAAATGTATGGTTATTATTTAACAGGAACACCATTTCCTTTGCTAGGACACAATCGCGAATATGCCTATGGATTGACTATGTTTGAAAACGATGATTTGGATTTGTTTGAAGAAAAAGAAAATCCAGAAAACGTTAATGAATATCTAACAAAAAACGGTTATAAAAAGTATTATTTTCTACGAAAAACAATCAAAGTAAAAGACAGCTCGACTATTGTTTTAAATGTAAAATCATCCCTGCATGGACCAATAATTTCCAATGTTTTAGCTGGCGCAAATAAAGAAAAATCTATCGCAATGTCTTGGATTTATACACAACAAAAAAACCAGATCCTTGAAGCTGTATATGGATTAAGTCACGCCATGAATTTAGATGATTTTCATGCTAAAATTGAACTTATTCATGCACCAGGATTAAATATTATGTATGGTGATGCCAAAGACAATATAGCATGGATTACCTCCGGAAAATTATACAAATTGGATAAAACGGTTAATCCAAATTTCATTCTAAATGGAAGCAATGGAATTGATGATCAAAAAGAGTTTTTACCGTTTTCCGAAAATCCATTTGCAGTAAATCCTCCTTGGAATTATGTTTATTCATCTAACAATCAAGTTGAGAAAATTAATGGTTATTTATATCCAGGATATTATTTACCAAAAGACAGAGCATTAAGAATAGATACTTTGTTAAGTGTGAAAAGCGATTGGTCAAGAAAAGATGTAGAGCAAATGATTTTAGACAATACTTCGTCAACAGCTTCACAAATAGTAAATAATTGGATTTTAACTTTAAATCAAAATCAATTTTCCGAAACAGAAAAAGTTGCTATTGATGAATTAAAAAAATGGAGTGGTAGCAGTAATTTGAATGATATTGCTCCAACCATATACAACAAATGGATTTATTTTTATTTAAAAAACACATTTGAAGATGAATTAGGTGAGGAAAAATTCAAATTATTATTAGGAACACATATCATGAAACAAATGTTTGGTTCTCAAAGTCAAAAGGAACAATCCATTTGGTGGGATGATATTACTACAAAAAACAAAAAAGAAACGCGTTCCGAGATTATGACTTTAGCTTTTAAAGAAGCTATCAAAAACTTGGAGACGAATTTTGGTTCGGATGTAAAATTATGGAATTGGAAAAAAGCACATACTTTAGAATTTCAACATCCATTGGGACAAGTAAAATTATTAAAAGGATTTTTCAATGTCGGGCCATTTGAAGTGCCTGGTGCCAACGAAGTGATTAATAATTTAATGTATTTCTATAGTGATGAGAAAATTAATCAAGTAAAAGCAGGACCATCAACAAGACGCATTATTGATTTTTCAGATGTTGAAAATAGTGTTAGTATTCTGCCTTCTGGAAATTCTGGAAATCCAATGAGTAAGCACTATAATGACCAGGCGGAAATGTATGTAAATGGGCAATTTAGAAAAATGCTTTTGAATAAAAAAGAAATCGAAAAATGCTCGACAAAAATGGTTTTTAGTCCAAAAAAATAAGTCATTTTTCTAATTTTCGTATCTAAAACCATAAATTTGCAAAACCGTTATTAAAAATAAATGCAAACGCCACAAAAAATTGCAGTAGTTGGTTCCGGACTTGTTGGAACATTATTAGCAATATATCTCAAAAAATTAGGTCATAAAGTTCATGTTTTCGATCGTAGTCCAGATATTCGAACGGTAGAGTTTTCGGGTCGTTCGATTAACTTGGTGATGTCAAACCGAGGATGGAAAACGTTAGAAGATATTGGATTATCCGATGAAATCAAAAAAATAGGAATCCCAGTCGATAAACGTGGAATCCATTTGCAAGACGGAAGCTATACGACACAATTTTATGGCAAAGAAGGTGAAGCAATTTATTCGCTTTCAAGAGGTATTTTAAACCGAAGAATGATTGATTTAGCCGAAGAAGCGGGTGTAGAATTTTTCTTTAATCATAAAGTTTGGGATGTTTCTTTATCCACAGCAACATTGCATATTGGCGAAACTGAGCGTGGCGAATGGACAGATTTAAAATACGATAAAGTTTTTGGGGCTGATGGTGCTTTTTCTAGAGTACGACATAGAATGCAACGTCAATCGATGTTTGATTATTCGCAAGAATTTATGAAAATTGGCTACAAAGAATTGCATATTCCGGCCAATAGTGACGGTTCGCATAAAATTGATAAAAACTCATTACACATTTGGCCAAGAGGTAATTTTATGTTGATGGGTTTAGCCAATCTTGATGGAAGTTTCACCTGCACCTTGTTCATGCCTTTTGAAGGCGAGAACTCTTTTGAGCAACTAAAAGACGAAAAGACCCTTGTTGATTTTTTTGCAAAATATTTTCCAGACACCAAAGAAGTAATTCCCGATTTAGTGGAAGATTTTTTCAAAAACCCTAAAAGTTATTTGGTAATGATGAAGTGTTTTCCATGGTCGCATAATGATAAAGTTGCACTGATTGGAGATTCTGCGCACGCCATCGTTCCTTTTTATGGTCACGGTATGAATGCGGGTTTTGAAGATATTACTATTTTAAATGAAATGATTGCAAAATATGGCGATGATTGGGAGAAAATATTTCAAGAATATGAACAATCTCGAAAACCAAATGCCGATGCTATTGCTGAATTGTCATTCAGGAATTTTATGGAAATGAGTTCTAAAACGGCCGATGAAAACTTTTTATTGCAAAAGAAAATAGAAAAATGGTTTTCTGATAAACACCCAGATAAATGGATGCCTTTATACAGTAGAGTTACTTTTAGTTTACAACCCTATTCAGAAGCATTAGCTATTGGCGAATTCCAAAATAAAATTATGGAACAAGTAATGCAATTTCCAAATATCCAACACAATTGGAATAGCGATGAAGTTGAAAAATTAATTTTAGAGAATTTAAAATATAAAATTTAATATTTTAATTATTCTCGGTTTACTTTTTCAAAATCAAAAGCAGGATTACAAATAGCAATATATTCACAAGGTTCATCAAATGGATTGGAATATTGAACTCGTGTATTTTTTTTAATTTTAATGGATTGTCCTGCTTCTAAAATCACAGTTTCACCATCGATGATAAATTGTTTTTTTCCAAAAATAATATAAGTGTATTCATCAAATTCGGGTGTTTGAAAAGGTTCGCTCCATTTTGGAGGAGCCATCATGTGAGCAATTGAAATCTCAGAATTATTTGTCGCAACTTTTCCGTGATGCTCTTTAATTATTTTTCCATCAATTGTAGGAACAACAAAAGGCGATTTTTGAATAAAATATTTTTTCATAATTATTTTTTAAAAATGAAATACACTGCTAATATCAAAAAGCAAAATCCAACGAAATGATTCCATTTAAAAGTTTCATTTTTGAAAAAAAACAGAGAAAATCCAACGAATACAACCAATGTTATTACTTCTTGAATGACTTTTAATTGTAATAAAGAAAATGGCCCATTATTTCCTTCATAACCAATTTTGTTAGCAGGAACTTGAAAACAATATTCAAAAAAAGCCAAGCCCCAACTGATTAAAACGATTGTAAGTAATCCAGCATTTTCAAACCATTTTAATTCTTTAAATTTTAAATGACCATACCATGCTAAAGTCATGAAAATATTAGAAAGTATAAGTAATCCAATTGTAATATAACCTTTCATAAAGCAAATGTTAAAAACTAATCACTATTCACTAATTACTTTTCACTAAACACCTATTTTTTAAACATTTTAGATAGAATTCCAAAAACACCTCTAATAAAAGTAGCACTTGTAACAACTTTTGTAACGGACTTTCCAATTACTTCTGCAGTACTAGGTTCATTTGCTTTTCTTTTTGTTGTAGTTTTGATTTCTTCTGCTTTTGCTGCTTCTTCAGAAGCTTTTTGATTGGCTTCGTCAATTTTTTTAGTCAAAATTTCATAGGCACTTTCACGATCAATTTCTTCATTATATTTTTTAACTAATTTTGATTTTTCATTTATTGCATCAATTTCCGATTCGCTTAAAATATCCATTCTACTCATTGGTGCACGAAGCATGGTAGCAACTAATGGAGTTGGGATTCCTTTTTCGTTTAAGGCAGTTACAAATGCTTCTCCAATTCCAAGCGAAGTCAATACTTCGTCTGTTTTATAGTATTTAGTGATAGGATAATTTTCGGCAGTTTGCTTGATGGCTTGCCTATCTTTTGCCGTAAAAGCACGTAAAGCATGTTGGATTTTTAAGCCTAATTGTGCCAAAACACTAGCAGGAACATCCATTGGATTTTGAGTGACAAAATAAACACCAATTCCTTTAGAACGAATTAATTTTACAATAGTTTCAATTTGATCTAATAAAGTTTTACTAGCTTCATTAAAAATCAAATGTGCTTCATCAATAAAAATCACCAATTCAGGTCTTTCGACGTCACCTTTTTCAGGCATTTGTTGGTATATTTCAGCCAATAAACTCAACATGAAAGTAGAAAAAAGTTTCGGTTTATCTTGAATGTCAGTCAACCGAATAATATTTACATATCCTTTTCCGTTTTCATCAATGCGCATTAAATCATCAATTTCAAATGATTTTTCACCAAAGAAAATATCGCCACCTTGTTGTTCTAATTCTATAATCTTTCTTAAAATAATTCCAGTAGTCGAGGTGGAAATTTTACCATAATGTTCTTCAATTTCAGATTTTCCTTCTTCTGTGATGTAATTGATTACTTTTTTTATGTCTTTTAAGTCCAAAAGCGGCATTTGTTTATCATCGCAAAATTTGAAGATTACCGAAACAACACCAGATTGGGTATCATTTAAATCGAGTATTCTTGAAAAAAGGACTGGACCAAATTCTGAAACGGTTGCTCTTAATCGGACGCCATTTTGAGAAGAAAGCGACATTAATTCAACTGGAAATTTTTGTATAGTATAAGGTAGGTTTATTTTAGCATGTCTTTCGGTAATAAAAGATTTTTCTTCACCTTCGGCAGCAATACCAGAGAAATCACCTTTTATGTCCATCATTAATACAGGGATGCCTTGTGCTGAAAGTTGTTCGGAAAAAACCTGAATGGTTTTTGTTTTTCCAGTTCCAGTCGCTCCAGCTATTAAACCATGTCGATTCAATGTTTTTAATGGGATTTTAACTAGTGTGTCTGACAAAGCATTTCCATCAAGAATTGCGCCACCAAGAATAATATTTTCACCTTTAGTATTATAATTAGTGTTAATATATTCTGAAAATTCAGTCTCTTTTGACATTTGAAAGGGTTTTTTAATTAAATTTATGGCAAGTTATTACTATTTGTTATAAAATAAAAGTTATTTTTTTTCAATTTTTATACTTTTATTGAAAGTTAAAAAAATCATTTTATAATATACTTTTTTTGATATTATTTCGTTATACTATAAACTGTTGAAGTATAATTGATTCTAGTTTTTATTTTTTTCAAACAAAAAAATTAAGGTTGTTGCATATCGACTCTATGTTAATTTAAAGTAAATTCTAAATTACAATTGTTAAAAAAAGTTTTTTTATTAGAAGTAAAAAATTAAATTTGCTCCTATTCAAGTTTCTTAAAAACTAAAACTAAAAAAAATAAATTAAAACTATTAAAATTTAAAAAAATGGCAAACGTAAAAAAAGAGAGCAGTTCTAATGGAGGAAATATTTTCTCAGGACTTGTAATTGTAGGATGTGTACTTGTTGGAATCCTTGTGTGGAAATTCATTATGGGTGATGGTTCTAACTTTGAAGGAGGAGTTAATACCGGACATCCACTTCCAGGAAATTACTTAGCGATGGTATATAAAGGTGGAGCTGTTGTGCCAGTATTGATGGGATTATTCTTAATGGTAATTGTGTTTTCTTTTGAGCGTTTTTTCGTTATCAGTAAAGCTGGTGGAAAAGGAAATTTAGATACTTTCATGGCAAATGTTCAAGCAAGTATTAAACAAGGAAACATTGATGACGCTATTGCTGCTTGTGATAAACAACAAGGTTCGGTAGCCAATGCTATTAAAGCAGCATTAGTAAAATATCAAGATGTTAAGAAAGAAGGGTTTAATAGTGAAGATGCTGCTGAAACAATTCAGAAAGAAATTGAAGAAGCTACTTCTTTAGAAATGCCAATGTTAGAGAAAAACATGACAATTCTTTCTACATTAGTGTCTTTAGGAACATTAGCTGGTTTATTAGGAACAGTAACTGGTATGATTAAAGCATTTGGTGCGTTAGCATCTGCAGGAACACCTGACCAAGCTGCGTTAGCAAATGGTATTTCTGAAGCACTTATAAATACAGCTACTGGAATTTCTACATCTGCTCTTGCAATTGTTACTTACAACTTCTTTACTTCTAAAATAGACACATTGACCTATTCAATCGATGAAGCAGGTGCAACAATTGTAAATACTTATAGAAAATTCAGAGGAAGTTTAAAATCATAATCAATAATTAGATAACTAACTATTGTATAAAAAAAATAAAAAATGGCAAAAGTAAAAATGTCCAAAAAGTCAACATCTATCGACATGACAGCAATGTGTGATGTGGCTTTCCTTTTACTTACATTCTTTATCTTAACGGCAACCGCAAAAACGCCAGAACCACTTCCTGTTGAAACGCCTAATTCTACTGTGCAAACAAAATTGCCTGAAACAGGATTAGTAACAATAACAATAGGAAAAAGTGATGGTAAAAATCAGGTTTTCTTCGGGATGAAAGATAGAGATGTACGTGTAGGTGCTTTGGAATATATGTCTGAAAAATACGGAGTAACCTTTACAGACAAACAAAAAGCGCAATTTGAATTGGTTGAAGAATTTGGTGTACCAATAGAGCAATTAGGCAGTATATTAGATATGAAAGCTGCAGATAGAGCAAAAGTTGGAGTTCAATCAGGAATTCCTTTAGATTCTATAGGAGAAAATAAACAACAACTTCAAGATTGGATTCAATACGCCAGAAAAGCAAATATAGATCGAGGTGCAACCAAAGAACTTGATTTTGCTATAAAAGGCGATGCTAAAGAAGAATATCCACAAATTAAACAAATCATGGATATTTTGCAAAACCAAAAAATCAATAACTTCAATTTAGTGACGGGTTTAAGAGGAAAAGATTATTAATTGTAATAATATAAAAAAATGGCTGAATTAAATACCGGCGACGGCGGTGGCAAAAAAGGCGGCGGAAAAGTAAGAAGTAAAAAATCCAACTCAAAAGTTGATTTAACCGCTATGGTGGATTTGGCATTCTTATTGATTACGTTCTTTATGTTGACCACTTCCTTATCAAAACCTCAATCTATGGATTTGGGTTTACCAGATAAAGATGAAAAAGTAGATACTAATATTAAAGTAGATCAAGTTCGTACGATGACAATTATTTTAGGAGAAAACAATAAAATTAAATGGTACCACGGATTATTAGAATCTCCTGAACCTAATGGGAAACCTACAGATGCTACTTATGGAAAAGACGGAATTAGAAAAGAAATTTTAAAAAGAGTAAAATCTATTCCTATCGCTACAGGTAATCCAAAAAAAGGAATGATTGTTATCATTAAGCCTACTAAAAAATCAACATATAGAAATTTAGTTGATATATTGGATGAAATGGCCATAGCAAATGTACCAACGTATGCTATAGTAAATGATATTACTCCAGAAGAGATGAAACTGGTTGATGAGATGAATAAGTAATGCCTTGTGCTAATCTTAAAAATATAAAGAAATGAAATTAGACTTATTTAAGAAAAAATGGATTGACATCGTTTTTGAAGGACGAAACAAAGCCTATGGTGCTTATGAACTTCGTCAAGAAAATCCAAAAACGACAATTCGTTCATTTATAATAGGAGCATTTATTTTTGGATTAGCTGTAGGCGCACCGCTTATTGCTAGTTTAATTCCTGACAGTCAGGAAAAAGATACTTCTTTGGATAAAAAAATAGTAACTATCAAGTTGCCACCAAAGAAAGAAGCTCCAAAAAATCTTCCACCACCACCACCGCCACCACCAAAAGTGGATCAGGTAAAGTTTGTAAAACCAGTTGTGGCTAAAACGGAAGAGATTGTTGAAGAACCACCAAAGATTGTTGAAATCAAAGAGAAGAAGCTTGGTGCCGAAACAATTAAGGGTGACCCAGATGCACCACTAACCATTGAACCAGTAGGAAATGGTCCAAGTAAAGTAGTAGAAGAAGATAATAGTATTTATAATACTGCGGGTATTCAAGTACAACCAGAATTCCCAGGAGGAATGGATAAATTTTACAAGTTTATTGGTAAAAATTATACTCCACCAGATGAAGAAGGTTTGAAAGGGAAAGTTTTTGTAACTTTTGTTGTTGAAAAAGATGGTACTTTAACCGATATTAAAGTGTTAAGAGATATTGGTTATGGAACTGGTAAAGAAGCAATCAGAGTTTTAAAGGCATGTCCAAGATGGAATCCAGGTGAACAAAATGGTAAAAAAGTAAGGGTACAATATTCATTACCAATTACGATTCAATCGGCTTACTAAATGGTTTCAAAAATTATAGATAATTTCAAGAAGAAATCGCTTAATCAGCGGTTTCTTCTCGTTATAAGAATGCTGTTTTTTTTGATTTATTTAACATTTGGTCTGGCAGTTATCTTTTGGAAACAATTACCGCTTAATTTAACACAACCTTATAAAATTGCATTAGGCTTACTTATGATTGTGTATGCATTTTTTAGATTTTTAAGATATTTATATATAGATGAAAATAATGAATAAAAAACATATTTTCTTTATTGTTTTATCATTTGTCTTTGTCATTTTTTTTGCTTGTAAAAAAAATAACCAAGATGAAGAAACTATAATAAAAGGAAAAGCGACACTTTTGGTTGATGAATCCATCTTTCCAATCGTTGAAGACCAGCAAGCAGTTTTTGAAACACAATATGATGCGAAGTTAAGTTTAGTTAGAAAATCGGAAGCTGAGATTATTAATTCCTTATTGAATGACACACTCAAAATTGCGGTCATACCACGAAAACTTACCGATGCAGAAGACAAAGCTTTTTCAAACAAGAAGATTTTTCCAAAACAAACAATTTTTGCAAAAGACGCTGTAGTTTTTATAACCAATAAAATGTCAAAGGATAGCTTGATTGCTTTAGAAGATATTGTGAAATTCATGAAAGGTGAAGATGTTAAAGGAATTAAAGGATTAGTTTTTGATAATCCAAATTCAAGTACTGTTCGTTTGCTTTCAGAAAAAGCAGGAATAAAAGTGACGCCCCAAAAAAATATTTTTTCTTTTGCTACCAATAATGAAGTGATTAAATATGTTTCCCAAAACGAAGGAATGATTGGTGTTGTAGGTGTTAATTGGTTGTTTCAACCACCATTAGATATGCAACCAACAGTAGATAAAGTTAGCATTATGAGCGTTAAATCAGACGAAAAATTTGGTTTTGTTTATCCAAGTCAAGAGAATATTGGTAACGGAAAATATCCTTTGGCACGCCATTTGTATATTATAAACTGTCAAGGATATTCAGGATTAGGAATGGGATTTGCATCCTTTCTTGGTGGCGAACGCGGGCAAAGGATTATATTAAAATCAGGTTTAGTTCCAGTTAGGTATCCAAGTAGAAATATTGTAACTCGAAAACAAGTATTAAATGATAATAATTAAATATATAAAAATGAAAAAGATGAAATTTTTAACTTTTGTATTATTGCTTACAGGATTTTTGGCCAAAGCACAAGATGTTGACCAAGCCAATAAAGCAATTGATGCAGAACAATATGAAAAAGCAAAAGGATTATTAAAATCGATCATAAAAGCAAAACCAGATAATGGAAGAGCAACCTTTTTGTTGGGAAACATTTATCTGACACAAAATATGCCCGATTCAGCGAAAATTTATTTCAATAAAGGATTAACAGCTAAAGAAGAAGGTAAATTAAACTCCATTGGTTTAGGTCAATTGGATTTAGATGCAAAAAACATATCAGCCGCAAAAGCTAAATTCGATGCGGTGATATATGATATGCGAAGAAGAGATTTTGAAGAATATATTTTTATTGCTAGGGCTTACATGAATTCTGAAAACCCTGATTATAAAAAAGCAATAGAGTTATTAAATCTTGCTAAAGAAAAAAATGCTAATGATCCTCAAGTTCAATTAGCTTTAGGCGATGCATATTATGGAAATAAAGATCAAAACAATGCTTATGTTGCCTACAGAAATGCTTACCAAGCAGACAATTCAGTAATTAGAGCAAAAATGCAATTAGGTGTTTTATTAAAAGGCGCAAAAGCATATACCGAAGCTGTAAAAGCATACAATGAAGTAATAGCTCTAAATCCAAATTATGGGCCAGTCTATAGAGAATTAGCTGAAACTTACTATTTATGGGGAAACAACGAACCTAATACATATAAAGAAAACATCAAAAAAGCATTAGCATTCTATGAAAAATACATGACCTTGACGGATTACTCTTTAACTTCAAGAATGCGTCACGCTGACTTTTTAATTTTAGCCAAAGATTTTAAAGCACTTGAAGTTGAAGCAAATAAAATGAAAGAAATTGCAGGAGTAAATCCTAGAATTTTAAGATATTTAGGATATTCAGCTTATGAGAATGGAAATGTTGATAGTGCTTTAAAAGCATTAAACGATTATACTTCTAATCCTTCAAGCAAAGTGATTGCGTTAGATTATCTATTTCTTGGAAAAGCTAAGTTGAAAAAAGGGATGACCGAAGGTGCTAAAGTTATGGATTCATTACAAGTAGAATCTGCTGTACAAGATTTCAAAAAAGCAATTCAAATTGACCCGTTAGCAGAAATGAATATGAATGAAATTGGTAAAGATTTGTATGAAGCTAAATTGTTTGGAGCAGCAGCATCGGTTTTTGAAATTTCTGCAAACAATCCTGAATCTAAAAATTTCTTGATTGATAACTTTTATTTAGGAAATTCAATTTATTACAACAATACTTTTCAAGGCGCAAAAGTAGATAAAGCAATGTTACAAAAAGCAGATACTGCCTTTGGAAACGTAATTACTGCATCGCCAGGTACTTTTGATGCTATCATTTTTAGAGCCAGAACAAATAAATTGATGGAAAATGATGAAATGATGGCAAAATATTATCAAGAATATGTTGATGCCGTTACAGCAAAAGGTCCAGAAGAGGTTACCAAAAACAAAGCAAAATTCATAGAAGCTTATAATAACATTGCTTCTCATTATGCCAATTTTGACAAAATAAAAGCTAAAGAATACTTGAATAAAACCTTAGCTCTTGATCCTGAAAATGCCTATGCATTAGAAGCAATTAAGCTAATTGGGAAAAAATAAATGAATATAGATTTGTAAAACAAAAGCCGTTTCATGATTTTTGAAACGGCTTTTAGTTTCCATTCACTTATCGAAATGATTATCTTTGCGTTGAATAAAAATTAAAATGATTTCAAAAGAAATACAAATAGCCGTCAATAAAGGCGAAATGCTTCCGTTAATGGAAGAGTTTTATACCATCCAAGGCGAAGGATTTCACACAGGAACAGCAGCATATTTTATACGAATTGGTGGTTGCGATGTGGGTTGTCATTGGTGTGATGTTAAAGAAAGTTGGAATGCCGATTTACATCCTCCAACAGAAACAGATTTAATAGTGACTAATGCAGAAAAATATGCTGACACGGTTGTGATTACTGGTGGTGAACCCTTAACTTGGGACATGACTTTGTTGACACAAAAGTTAAAAGCAAAAAATTTAAAAGTACATATTGAAACATCTGGTGCCTATGAAGTTTCCGGAACTTGGGATTGGTTTTGTTTATCCCCAAAGAAAAATAAATTACCAGTTCAAACGGCATATGATATTGCAGATGAACTTAAAGTAATTATCTACAATAAACATGACTTTCAATTTGCCGAAGAACAAGCTGCAAAAGTTAACTCAAAAGCTATATTGTTTTTACAACCTGAGTGGAGTAAAAAAGAAGAAATGACACCTCAAATTGTAGATTATGTTATGAAAAATCCAAAATGGCGTGTATCTTTACAAACGCATAAATATTTGAATATTCCATAAATTTATAAATCCAAAAACAATGAAAAAATTAGTATTCGCAGTTGCATTTGCAATTTTAAGCACCGTAAGCTTTGCTCAAGAAAAAGCTTCTAAAGCAGATGTTCTAAAAGTTATTGAAAGAAGTGGTGCACAAGGACAAATGAATGCAGCCAAAAAACAAATTCTAACAATGATTCCAGCAGACAAACAAGCCGCTTTCTTAATTGAGTTTGATGCAATTATTGCAAAATCACAAGATAAAACGGCTGATCTTTACATAGAAGAATATACAAAAGACGATATTAAAGCAATGTTAGCGTTCTATGAAAGTCCAGTTGGAAAAAAAATGGCTGAGAAATCTGAAAAAATTGCTGAAAAACAACAAGCATCGATGATGGAATTGCAAGGAGAAATCCAAACAATGATGATGAAATACATGCAATAAAAAGTGTAAATTCCAAAAATCAACTACTAAATCCCAATTTTAAATTGGGATTTTTTTATTTTATATAATTTCGAAAATGCTTTTACTTTATTAATCTACTTATTTTTATATATTTACAAAAAACCAAACCATGAAAATAATTACATTATTACTAACCTTATTAAGTACATCTGTTTTTTCACAATCCTATAGCGGACCCGAAAGTGCTGAATACGATTATGCCAACAGTAGATGGCTCATTGCAAATACTTCATCGCACCAAGTTTTAGCACGAAATAGTTCAGGTGTATTGAGTGTTTTTGTTACAGGTTTGGTTTATGGACCTTATGGAATTGAAATTGTAGATGATGTTTTATATTGCTGCAGCGGTGCTTCAATAAAAGGCTATAATTTAGCAGACGGAACAAATGTTTTTAATTTGAACATTGGAGCAAGTTTTTTAAACGGATTAACACACGATAATTCTGGAAATTTATATGCAACCGATTTTAGTGCTAAGAAAATATTCAAAATTAATATTGCAACCCAAACTTTTAGTGCAATAGCAACATCTTTAGTACAATCTCCAAATGGAATTATTTATAATGAAGCAACAAATGCATGTGTTTTTGTAAATTGGGGTTCAAATGCACCAATAAAATCAATAGATTTAACTACAAATGCCGTAACAACATTAATTACCACTAGTTTTTCTAACTGTGATGGAATAGCCAAGGATGCTGCTGGAAATTATTACATTTCCAATTGGGGAATGCAAAATGTGATGAAATACAATAGTGCTTTTAGCAATACTCCCGAAATTGCAGCGTCAGGTTTATCAAGTCCAGCAGATATTTTCATCAATACCGTTGATAATGTATTGGCAGTTCCAAATTCTGGAAATAATACCGTTTCATTTATTACATTGCCAATGTTAACTTCTATATCTTATGAAAATCCATTTTTAAATTCAGTAAAAATTTATCCAAATCCAATAAATGAATCAAGCGTTTTGAAATTTGAATTGCCAAATAAAATGAAAGTTAGTTCAAAAATTATAGACATTCAAGGAAGAATTGTTTCAGAATTAATTCCAATAGATACATTGATTCAAAATGGATTATTTCAATTAGAGGCAAACAAACTAAATTCGGGCTTATATTTTGTACTTTTTAGTGCAAATGAATTTTCAAAAACGATTTCATTTATAGTAAAGTAGGTTTTTTTATAAAAATAACTTTGCCAAATAATCAAAATGGTTTCCTTCTAAAATCAATTCACACTGCAATCCGTTTGCTTGACAAGCATTTTGAAGTGTGTTATAATCAAGATACAACCAAGGAAAATCTTCTTCTGTTTGATTTTTGTACTGAATACTAAATGTCAATTCTCCATAATAATTATCAGCTGGAACAGAAAAAGTTCCATCTTCATTTTGGTCAAACATATATAAGATATCAGAGCTGTCAATTAAAATTTGTCCATTTTCATTCAAAAGCGATTTTAATTTTTGAAGATATTTTGATGTTGTTGCTAAATTTTCAAAGATTCCTGTTCCATTCATCAAGAGAAGAATAGTGTCAAATTTTTCATTTTCAAGATGTAAAATGTTTTCAACTTTGGCATTCTTCAATCCTCTAGCTTGACAAGTTTTAATTGCATTTTCAGAAATATCAATGGAAGTAACTTCAAAATCTTTTTCCTGTAAATGCAAACTATGACTTCCAGCACCACAACCTACATCGAGAATTTTTCCTTTACAAAGTTGTAATGCTTTTTGTTCCAACTTAGGCATTTCTTCATATTTTCGAAACAAATAGGCAACACTCATTTCATCAGCTTCAGAAATAGATGTTTCAGTTATAATATCTTCGGGCGTATTATTTGTTTGAAAATCGAGAATGGCTTTACCAAATAAATCTAACATTTTTAAATAGTTTCAGGTTTCAAGTTTAAAGTTGTTTAAATTTGTAATTAGAATAAAAATTGATGATAAAGCCAAATTTAGACGAATTAAAAAAACTAGCCAAAGATAAGCATATCGAAAACAAAAAATATTTCGATAAACTAAAAAAAAGGACACCCAAGAATTTGGATTATGTAATGCAAGATTTGCACGATGCAGAGTTTAAAAAATCCAATTGTTTGGAATGTGCTAATTGTTGTAAAACAACTGGACCACTTTTTACAACAGCAGATATTGAGCGAATTTCTAAACATTTTAAACAAAAACCACAACAATTTATTGACCAATATCTTCGAATAGATGAAGACAAAGATTATGTGTTGCAAAATGTACCGTGTAGTTTTTTAGACAATGAAAACTACTGCATGATATATGATGTTCGTCCAAAAGCGTGCCGAGAATTTCCACATACAGATAGAAAAAAGTTTCAGCAAATTTCTGATTTAACACTTAAAAATGTTTCAATTTGTCCTGCGGCATATAATATTGTAGAAGAAATGAAGAAAAAAATGCCTTTCTAAAATGAAAATCTATAATTCAAAAATCGATTGGTGGTTGATTATTCCGTTTTTAATTCCAATTTATTTCGGAATTGTTGAAGTACTAAATCATAACAAATCAGGTTGGATAGTTATTGTTGTAACTGTAGCTTTTGTGGTTTTTATGTATAGAAGTACCTATTATTGTATTGAAAACAATACCTTAACAGTAAGAAGCATGTTTATTGTCCATAAAAAAATAGAAATTTCATCAATTAGAAAAATATATAAAACTAGAAATCCTTTGAGTTCACCAGCATTATCATTAGATAGAATTGCTATTGTTTATAATAAACACGATGAAATAATGATTTCTCCAAAAGATAAAATTCAATTTATTGAAGAAATGCTTAGGTTAAATCCAGGTATAGAAGTAAAGAATTAATCGTAAATCAAATATTTTTTACGCATCGTTTTAAAATCATTCAATCCTTTTTCCCATGATTTTCTAATTTCAAATTCAGGAATACCTGCTTCAATTTGCTGTTGCAGTTTTTTAGTTCCTGCTAACTTTGTGAAAAACGGATTGAAAAATTTTGTTTTGTCAGGAGTTTCATTGTATGCTTTCATCAACCATTTCAATTCAAGATTTGAAACTTTTGGAATAGTTGTCAGGTTTTCTCCGTAGCAAAGTTTACCATTATAAACTGGATCTTTTGCACCAAAATTTGGTTTTGGTGTAAAGCTAAAACTACTTTTTGGTAAATAGGGCGAACCATAAATTTGAAACTGCATTTCAGTTCCACGACCAACACTTATAGTAGTTCCTTCAAACAAACACAAACTAGCGTAAAGATTTATGGATTGGTCGTTTGGTAAATTTGGTGAAGGTTTTACAGGTAAACTGTATGACATTTCTCTTTTATAGTTTAAACATGGAATCACTTTTAGGCTGCATTGAATTCCATTTTTCAACCATTTTTCGCCATCAATCATTTGTGCATATTCACCAATTGTCATTCCATGAAGTAAAGGAATAACATGCATTCCAACAAAACTAGAATTTTCTTTTTCTAAAATAGGGCCATCAACAATACTTCCATTTGGATTTGGTCTGTCTAAAACAATCAATTCAACATTGTTTTCTGCACAAGCTTCCATAATATAATGTAGCGAAGAAATATAAGTGTAAAAACGTACGCCTACATCTTGTAAATCAAAAAGCATAACATCAATGCCTTTCAACTGTTCGGGTTTTGGTTTTTTATTATCACCATAAAGAGAAACAATAGGTAAACCAGTTTTGCTGTCTTTTCCATCGATTACATGTTCACCAGCATCTGCACTGCCACGAAAACCATGTTCTGGAGCGAATATTTTTTGAAGATTTATATTTTTTTCCAATAGAAAATCAACTAAGTGTGTTTTATTACTTAATATCCCAGTTTGATTGGTTACAATTCCAACTTTTTTTCCTTTTAATAAAGGTAAATTATAAGTGAAGTTATCTGCGCCAGTTTTTATTTCTTGAAATTTTTTTTCAGAGGAAACAACTTCTTTCCTTTCTTTATTTTCTATTTTCTTAATCGAACTACCGCAAGAAAGAATTAGCAAGACAAATAATAAAACTGTATTTTTGAACACCAATTTTGAAATCATTTTAAGTTGAATTTAGAATATTTTATAGCAAAAAAATTAGTTTCGGCTAAAGACCATAAAAGTAGCATATCTGCGCCAATTATAAAAATTGCCATAACTGCAATTGCATTGGGAATGATTATGATGATAATTTCAGTAGCTACAGGTATTGGTTTACAGCAAAAAATACGCCAAAAAGTAGCCGCGTTCAACGGACATGTTATTATTTCTTCCTATAATGATAATCAATCCGATGTTAGTACCGAGCCAATTTCTATAAAACAAAGCTTTTATCCTGAATTTAAAAATATAGATGGAATTAATCATGTTCAAGCAGTTGCAAGTAAAGCAGGAATGATTAGAACCGAAAATGCTTTTGAAGGAATCATTTTTAAAGGAATTGGAACCGATTATAAGTCAGACAATCTTTCGGAATATATTACCGAAGGAAGATTACCTGTTTTAAATAAAAATTTGAATAATGAAGTAATGATTTCGCAATACCTTGCTAATAGACTAGGATTGAAGTTAGGTGATAAATTTGTCACTTATTTCATGAAAGAAACCAGCGAAGGCTATAATCTTAGAAATTTTAAAATTGTTGGAATTTACAACTCAGGTTTTCAAGAATTTGATGCTACATATATATTAGGAGATATTCGGCATGTACAAAGAATCAACAAATGGAAGCCTAATCAAATTGGCTCTTTCGAAGTTTTTATAAAAGACTTTTCAGAGATTGAATATAAAGGTAAAGAAATATACGAAGAAACTTCATCAACGTTAGATTCAAAAACTATCGTTGAGAAGTACTACTATATATTTGAATGGTTAAAACTTTTCGACTTTAATATTTTGATAATTTTAATTGTGATGATAGCAGTTTCTACAATTAATATGGTTGTTGCTTTGCTAGTTTTAATATTAGAAAGAACCCAAATGATAGGAATACTTAAATCATTAGGAGCAAATAATTGGAGTATTAGAAAAATATTTATCTATAACGCTACTTATTTGATAGGAAGAGGATTGTTTTATGGAAATTTAATTGGAATTGGGTTGTTGCTAATTCAGAAGTATTTTGGAGTAATTAAATTAAATCCCGAAAGCTATTATGTAAATGAAGCACCAGTTGATATTAATTTAGGCTATATATTATTACTTAATATAGGTACAGTGCTTGTTTGTTTATTGGTTTTGTTAATCCCTTCCTATCTAATTACAAAAATATCTCCTTCAAAATCTATCAAATTCGAATAAATTTTTATTTTTGAAACATTAGCAAAACAGTATATTTAGTGATATTTTAAAATCAAAGTAACAACAAAGCTACTATGTTTTTCTGCTTATTCAAAATAAATTCAAGAATAAAGTACGCACAATGAGGGCATTAAAAAATACTTTAAAAAAAGGGTTAAAATAAGTTTGTGAGATTGGAAAAGAAGCTTACTTTTGCACCCGCATTAAGGCAGACGTTCTATAAATACACTGAGAAATAAATTTAAAAAAACAATTAAAATGTTTTGTTTAGGATTAAAAAAGGTTTTACCTTTGCCGTCCGCAAAACGGTTAATTTTTTTGAGATTTAATGAGGAGAAAAAAAATAAAAAAATATTTTAATTTTTTCTTGCAGGATTAAAAAAGAGTTGTACTTTTGCACCCGCTAACCGAAAGAATGGCGAAAATATAAAAGAAAACGTTCATAGATATATTGAATTGACAGCCGTTTTAATGGAGACATTAAGACAAAATAAGAGAGTAAGTAAATTGTAAAGAATTACACTAGCCTTTGTCTAAAAAAACGAGACTAACGTAAAGTTAGAATCAACAACATACGATGAAGAGTTTGATCCTGGCTCAGGATGAACGCTAGCGGCAGGCCTAACACATGCAAGTCGAGGGGTATAGGGAGCTTGCTTCCTAGAGACCGGCGCACGGGTGCGTAACGCGTATGCAATCTACCTTGTACAGGGGAATAGCCCAGAGAAATTTGGATTAATGCCCCATAGTATTATTAAATGGCATCCTTTAATAATTAAAGTTCCAACGGTACAAGATGAGCATGCGTCCTATTAGTTAGTTGGTGTGGTAACGGCATACCAAGACGATGATAGGTAGGGGTCCTGAGAGGGAGATCCCCCACACTGGTACTGAGACACGGACCAGACTCCTACGGGAGGCAGCAGTGAGGAATATTGGACAATGGGCGCAAGCCTGATCCAGCCATGCCGCGTGCAGGAAGACGGTCCTATGGATTGTAAACTGCTTTTATACAGGAAGAAACACTGGTTCGTGAACCAGCTTGACGGTACTGTAAGAATAAGGATCGGCTAACTCCGTGCCAGCAGCCGCGGTAATACGGAGGATCCAAGCGTTATCCGGAATCATTGGGTTTAAAGGGTCCGTAGGCGGCCTTATAAGTCAGTGGTGAAATCTCCTAGCTCAACTAGGAAATGGCCATTGATACTGTAGGGCTTGAATTATTGTGAAGTAACTAGAATATGTAGTGTAGCGGTGAAATGCTTAGATATTACATGGAATACCAATTGCGAAGGCAGGTTGCTAACAATATATTGACGCTGATGGACGAAAGCGTGGGGAGCGAACAGGATTAGATACCCTGGTAGTCCACGCCGTAAACGATGGATACTAGCTGTTTGGAGCAATCTGAGTGGCTAAGCGAAAGTGATAAGTATCCCACCTGGGGAGTACGAACGCAAGTTTGAAACTCAAAGGAATTGACGGGGGCCCGCACAAGCGGTGGAGCATGTGGTTTAATTCGATGATACGCGAGGAACCTTACCAAGGCTTAAATGTAGATTGACCGGTTTGGAAACAGACTTTTCGCAAGACAATTTACAAGGTGCTGCATGGTTGTCGTCAGCTCGTGCCGTGAGGTGTCAGGTTAAGTCCTATAACGAGCGCAACCCCTGTTGTTAGTTGCCAGCGAGTCAAGTCGGGAACTCTAACAAGACTGCCAGTGTAAACTGTGAGGAAGGTGGGGATGACGTCAAATCATCACGGCCCTTACGCCTTGGGCTACACACGTGCTACAATGGACGGTACAGAGAGCAGCCACTGCGCAAGCAGGAGCGAATCTACAAAACCGTTCTCAGTTCGGATCGGAGTCTGCAACTCGACTCCGTGAAGCTGGAATCGCTAGTAATCGGATATCAGCCATGATCCGGTGAATACGTTCCCGGGCCTTGTACACACCGCCCGTCAAGCCATGGAAGCTGGGGGTACCTGAAGTCGGTGACCGTAAGGAGCTGCCTAGGGTAAAACTGGTAACTGGGGCTAAGTCGTAACAAGGTAGCCGTACCGGAAGGTGCGGCTGGAACACCTCCTTTCTAGAGACAAAAGAAGGATAGGAATTTTTAAGATTAATTTACTCTCGCTGTTAGTTCAAAATAAAACAAAAGCAAAATACAGAGTCTCGTAGCTCAGCTGGTTAGAGTACTACACTGATAATGTAGGGGTCCCCAGTTCGAGTCTGGGCGGGACTACTAATTTTAGATTTAAAATTTAAAATTTTAGATTTAGAAAGTAACACTGAAAAAGCTTAAAAGGAAATTCTAGAAGTTGGGATCCTTATTTTTTTTGGAATTTGGAATTTAAAAATTTGGAATTTTAAAATATTTTGGGGGATTAGCTCAGCTGGCTAGAGCGCCTGCCTTGCACGCAGGAGGTCATCGGTTCGACTCCGATATTCTCCACAATCCGCCACGGCGGAAGAAGTTCATTGACATATTGAGATAAAAACATTTAAAAAGTAGAAAGTATATTTGATGTATGATTTATCATGCATTAATAAAGAAAGTCCTAAGTATTTTTATAATATTTAGGCGGCACATAAGCAAAATAAGGGCGTATGGGGAATGCCTAGGCTCTCAGAGGCGATGAAGGACGTGATAAGCTGCGAAAAGCTACGGGGATTGGCACACACGAATTGATCCGTAGATATCCGAATGGGGCAACCCGGCATGTTGAAGACATGTCATCCTGATAAGGAAGTAAACCCGCTGAACTGAAACATCTAAGTAGGCGGAGGAGAAGAAAACAAAAGTGATTCCGTAAGTAGTGGCGAGCGAACGCGGATTAGCCCAAACCAGAGTTGTTACGGCAATTGTGGGGTTGTAGGACCACGACATTTCTTGCGGATTGAACTAGAATAACCTGGAAAGGTTAACCAAAGAGGGTGATAGTCTCGTATAGGTAAGAGAAGATAAGAATAGTGGTATCCTGAGTAGGGCGGGGCACGTGAAACCCTGTCTGAATTTGGCGGGACCATCCGCTAAGGCTAAATACTCCTGAGAGACCGATAGTGAACCAGTACCGTGAGGGAAAGGTGAAAAGAACCGTGAATAACGGAGTGAAATAGATCCTGAAACCATACGCTTACAAGCGGTCGGAGCCCATTCGTTGGGTGACGGCGTGCCTTTTGCATAATGAGCCTACGAGTTAACGTTGCTGGCAAGGTTAAGTGATTAAGTCACGGATCCGTAGCGAAAGCGAGTCTGAATAGGGCGCTTTAGTCAGTAGTGTTAGACGCGAAACCGTGTGATCTACCCATGGGCAGGATGAAGCTGTGGTAACACATAGTGGAGGTCCGAACCGGTTGACGTTGAAAAGTCTTCGGATGACCTGTGGGTAGGGGTGAAAGGCCAATCAAACTCGGAAATAGCTCGTACTCCCCGAAATGCATTTAGGTGCAGCGTTATGCGTAAAGTTATATAGAGGTAGAGCTACTGATTGGATGCGGGGGCTTCACCGCCTACCAATTCCTGACAAACTCCGAATGCTATATAATGTTTCATAACAGTGAGGGCATGGGTGCTAAGGTCCATGTCCGAGAGGGAAAGAACCCAGACCATCAGCTAAGGTCCCCAAATATATGCTAAGTTGAAAAAACGAGGTTTGTCTGCCCAGACAGCTAGGATGTTGGCTTGGAAGCAGCCATTCATTTAAAGAGTGCGTAACAGCTCACTAGTCGAGCGGACGAGCATGGATAATAATCGGGCATAAGCATATTACCGAAGCTATGGATTTGTATGTAAATACAAGTGGTAGGGGAGCATTCTAACAGGGTTGAAGGTGAGTCGTAAGGCATGCTGGACTGGTTAGAAAAGAAAATGTAGGCATAAGTAACGATAATGCGGGCGAGAAACCCGCACACCGAAAGACTAAGGTTTCCTCAGCTATGCTAATCAGCTGAGGGTTAGTCGGGTCCTAAGGCGAACCCGAAAGGGACAGTCGATGGCCAACGGGTTAATATTCCCGTACTACTGTTAATTGTGATGGGGTGACGGAGTGATGAAAGTACCGCGAACTGACGGAAGTGTTCGTTGAAGGTTGTAGCTATATTCTTGGTAGGCAAATCCGCCGAGAATGGCAAAGACTGATAGTACTCGGAGTCTTCGGACAAAGAGATAGTGTACCTAAGGGCTTCCAAGAAAAACCTCTAAACTTAGATTAACAGTACCCGTACCGTAAACCGACACAGGTAGTCGAGGAGAGAATCCTAAGGTGCTCGAGAGATTCATGGCTAAGGAATTAGGCAAAATAGACCTGTAACTTCGGGAGAAAGGTCGCCAGCAGCAATGCTGGCCGCAGTGAAAAGGTCCAGGCGACTGTTTATCAAAAACACAGGGCTCTGCAAAATCGTAAGATGAAGTATAGGGCCTGACACCTGCCCGGTGCTGGAAGGTTAAGAGGAGATGTCATTCGCAAGGAGAAGCATTGAATTGAAGCCCCAGTAAACGGCGGCCGTAACTATAACGGTCCTAAGGTAGCGAAATTCCTTGTCGGGTAAGTTCCGACCTGCACGAATGGTGTAACGATC
>Ga0056913_1000110_pt1 | contig 127148 bp, 108 predicted proteins | sample EBPBio282013_DNA_FD_55170 | JGI IMG/M metagenome (GOLD analysis project Ga0056913, IMG submission 55170) | Wastewater treatment Type I Accumulibacter community from EBPR Bioreactor in Madison, WI, USA - Reactor 2_5/28/2013_ DNA (Hybrid Assembly) | ecosystem: Engineered > Bioreactor > EBPR >... | reverse complement strand
CAATTATTTTTTATATGATTGGGCTAAGACTTCTTTGTAATCTGGTGGGACTTTCTTTCAACGGGCTGAAGCCCGCTGTAATAGATTGGGCTTTGAGAAGGCAATGGATACTTTTAATGTTTCCTCTTAAAACTTAAACTTTATACTTTTACTTAAACCTCATCCCTGCGAGAGGGATAGCAGTGGAAAGCCCGTAGTGCGGATGGAATGTGCGTGGACGGACTTGTAACAGATAGCCCGACACCTTGCCAAACACGCCTTAGCGTGGGTGGAAAGGTGGCTCGCCCTAAAAAAAATTGTTAATAAAAATATTTGAAGAAAAACCAGACGGATTTTGTGAGGAATGTCAAGAATTGGAATGGCATAAACCATAGGAAGAGATGTTAAGGAATTTTAGCTTGCGATGTTGATTGTTTCAACCGGTCATTGTATTGACTGATTTTTTAAACTATAACATTATGTATATATGAAAATTGGAGGGTATTCAAAAGGGCAGCTTTGGTCGCTTGTGGTTTTGCGGCTTTTTATAGGATGGCATTTTTTGTATGAAGGAATCGTAAAACTTTGGAATGACAACTGGTCGGCTTCGGGCTATCTGGTAGATTCAAAAGGGCTATTTGCGAAAATGTTTGAGTCAATGGCGGCAAATGCAAGTTTGATGAAGGTAGTTGATATGATGAATGTTTGGGGTTTAATACTTATTGGCTTGGCTTTGATTGTTGGATTTTTGGTTAAACCTGCGATTTGGGGTGGGGTAGTATTATTAGTATTTTATTATTTGTCGCACCCACCAATGATTGGGTACACTTTTGCGATGCCTAGCGAAGGGAGTTATTTGATCATTAATAAAAACCTGATTGAGGCGGCTGCTTTAGTGGTTTTAGCGTTGTTTCCAACAAGCAATGTAGTTGGGCTTGATCAGTTTTTAAAAAGAAAATAATAAGTATAAAACTTAAAAATGAATTAAAATGAAAGAAGATAATAATGAATTAAATAGAAGGGATGTCCTTAAGGGTCTGGCAACTGTGCCGGTATTAGGTGCTTTTTGGGGAGTTGCCCAAACTAAAAAAAATAAAGATTCTGCAGTAAAAGAACAGATATTTAAAGAATTAAACATAGAGGCGGCAAAACCTCCGGTAAGTGGATCAATGGAAGGAAATCCATTGAGAATTGGAATTATTGGATTTGGTATCAGAGGTGAGCAACTTTTGCGTGCTGCTGGCTTTGCCACTAAGGAGTGGAAAGAAGAAATGAAGAAGAATAATCTGGAGAATCCGAAAGATTTGAGATTGAAGGAGTTTTTGGAGCAAGAAAAACTTAATATCAAACTTAATGGTGTTTGTGATGTATTTGACGTAAGGGCAGAGTCAGCCATTGAAGCCGGATCCGTGGATGGGAATAAACCTAAAAGGTATTTACACTTTGAGGAAATGATGGCTAGCCCCGATATAGATGCTGTGATAATTGCAACACCAGACCACTGGCATGCACCGATGGCCATGGCGGCAGCAAAAGCTGGTAAGCATGTATATGTAGAAAAATGTATGACGCATAAGGTAGGTGAAACCTATGACCTTAAAAAAACTATTGAAGACACAAAAATAGTATTTCAATTGGGTCACCAACATAGACAGACCCAAAGTTTCCTTACCGCTCAGGATATTATTAAGAAAAATGTATTAGGTCATGTATCCCTGATTCAAGTTGCCACCAACAGAAACGATGATAACGGTGCCTGGCAGTATGAAATACATGAAAAAGCAAGCCCAAAAACTATAGACTGGCAACAATTCCTTGGTAATGCCCCAAAAAGGGAATTTGACGCTCAGAGGTTTTTCAGATGGAGAAAATGGTGGGATTACGGTACAGGATTGTCCGGCGATTTACTAACGCATGATTACGACAGAATTAATACTATTTTGAAAATGGGAATCCCGGATTCAGTAATGGCTTCAGGAGGGGTGTATACACATATTGATGGTCGTGAAGTGCCTGATGTGTTTCAAGTCGTGATGGAATTCCCCAATTATACTTCAGGAACATCACAGGAAAAAGGGAAAGAAAAAGGTATGACATTCTTGTATACATCTACTTTGGGTAACCAATATGATAGGGGGACTTTGGTAATGGGTCATGATGCAACACTCGAACTGGGGGCTCAACTTACTGTAATGGCAGACCCAAGGTCAACAAGATATAAAGAAATGATCGAGTCGGGATTGATAAAAACCGACGTTCCAATGTATAGCTATAATCCATCGGCTAAGGGTGTTGATGCTGTGTCTGGTGCTACCGCGAAATATTTTGCCAATAAAGGTATGATGTATACTTACCGTGACGGCAAACGCGTGGACTCAACATTTTTGCATATTAAAGAATGGTTGAGTTGTATCAGACATGGTGGAACCCCTAGCTGTAATATTCAGCAGGGATTTGAAGAAGCGATGTCGGCCCATATGGCAACCGCTTCGTTGAGATTGGGTAAAAAAATTACTTGGGATCATGAAAAACAAAGAATGGCCAATGTGAGCGAAGCAGAACTTAGGTCGGTTGGAATGGCCTGAAAATAGGTTTGATTTCAGAATCCCCTTCTGTTTTAAATAGGAGGGGATTTTTTTTATAAACATAGTAAAGTCAATTTTCCATAGCTCCACATTTGTATAAAACTTAGGATGGAATAGTATTATTGAATTCACTGAAATATTGCTGAATAAGTAGAAATGACTTCTAATTTTGTAATCTCATTTATTTCAACTAAATTAATATGATACATACAATGCGGTGGTTTGGGCCTAATGACCCTGTAAGCTTGATGGATTTGAGACAAGCCGGATGCGAAGGGGTGGTAAGTGCACTTCATCAGATACCGGTAGGCGAGGTCTGGTCTTTGGATGCAATTAAGGAGAGGATAAAAATCATTGAAGAAGATAATCATCAATACACTCCTCTTAAATGGGTGGTTGTAGAAAGCCTGCCTGTACATGAAGACATTAAAAAGGGACTTCCTTCCAGGAGAAAATATATCGATAATTATAAGTTATCTTTAAAAAACCTTGCAGAGGCTGGAATCAAAACGGTTTGCTATAATTTCATGCCGGTTTTGGATTGGAGCAGAACTAAGCTGAATTATGAAATGCCCGACGGCTCGAGAGCATTGAGGTATGTTTGGTACGACTTTGCGGCATTTGATTTATATATTTTACAAAGACCAGGTGCTAAAGCTGAGTATTCCGAAGAAACTATTTTAAAGTCAAAAGAGAGATTTAATCAAATGTCTGAAGAGGAAAAAGCTGAATTACAAAATACAGTACTTTTGGGACTTCCAGGCAGTATGGAGGCTTTTCATCTGGAAACGTTTCAGGGCTTACTGGATAATTATAAAAATATTGGGGCGGATTTACTACGTGAAAATCTTCATTATTTTGTAAAAGAAGTTACCCCTTTTGCAGAAGAATTGGGAATAAAAATGTGTATCCACCCAGACGATCCTCCATTCCCACTTTTGGGATTACCACGGGTTGTGAGTACAGAAGCTGACTTGTCGGCACTCATGAATGCTTCGAACGTTAACGCCAATGGAATCACTTTTTGTACGGGTTCATTAGGTGTAAGACCCGACAATAATCTGGCCGCAATATTGGAGAAATTTGCTGATAGAGTACATTTTTTACATTTCAGAGCCACAAAAAGGGAGTTGACGGATGAATTTACTGGTCGTCCTCTGATTTTTCATGAAGCTGATCACCTTACCGGTGATGTGGATATGGTAGAGCTAATTAAAATTGTCGTTGAAGAAGAAATAAGGCGAAAAGGTTTGGGCTTAAGTAACCACCGCATACCTATGCGACCAGATCATGGACATCAGATGCTCGACGATTTAAAAAAGTCAACTTATCCCGGGTATTCGGCAATTGGACGCTTAAAAGGGCTAGCCGAATTGCGAGGAATTGAAGTGGCGGTAAATAGGATGATATAAAAAAAAATTTAAAACGCACTTTCGCTCCTTCTTAAAATTTTCCAAAATAGCAAAAATGATTTAATCCAAATTTTATACTTATCAAATCACTGCCCGCCTGATTCTAACTAAATCAGTCAACAAGTTTTCGAGTTGATCTAACTGAAGCATATTGGCTCCATCCGATTTTGCATTTTGTGGTTCTGGGTGGGTCTCAATAAACAATCCATCGGCTCCAACGGCAATTGCTGCTTTTGCAATAGTGCTGATCATTCGTGGATCACCCCCGGTAACACCTGAAGTTTGATTAGGTTTTTGCAATGAATGTGTGCAATCCATTACAACAGGAGCTCCAAAAGCCTTCATTTCAACCAGATTCCTGTAATCAACGACTAAATCAGAATAGCCAAAGCTATTTCCTCTGTCGGTTAATATTCCATGAATTTCTGGATTCACCGATTGAATTTTTTCAATAGCAAATCTCATCGATGCTCCAGATAAAAACTGACCCTTTTTTATATTTATTACTTTTCCTGTCCTTGCAGCAGCCTCAAGAAGGTCAGTTTGTCTGCATAAAAAGGCAGGGATTTGCAAAACATCTACATATTCAGCGGCCATACTTGCCTCCTGAGTTTCGTGTATGTCTGTAACTGTTGGAATTTGAAATGTAGTGCCTACCTCTGCCAAAATCTTTAGAGCTTTTTCATCGCCAATTCCCGTAAAGCTATCCGCTTTAGTTCTATTGGCTTTTCTGTAACTGCCTTTAAATATGTAGGGTATCTCCAATTTCTCACACAAAATCTTAACTTTTTCACCAATTCTCAATGCCATATCTCTATTTTCGATGGCACATGGACCTGCCATTAGAAAAAAATTATCGCTTTTATATTGAGCCAAATTCTTTATTTCCAATTTCATTATGATTCTATTTTGTTTTTTTTGCAAATATCCAAACTATATATGATTCAAAAAAACTAAAATCATTTTGTTGGTTTCATATAAAATATCTTTCTTTGCACTGTTTTTCACCAAAATACATTTTTAAAATGTCTGAAATAGCATCAAAAGTAAAGAAAATCATCGTTGAGAAACTTGGAGTTGACGAATCTGAAGTTACTACCGAAGCCTCATTCACAAACGACCTTGGAGCCGATTCACTTGATACCGTAGAGCTAATCATGGAATTCGAAAAAGAATTCAATGTTTCTATTCCTGATGATCAAGCTGAAAATATTCAAACTGTAGGCCAGGCCATCACTTATTTAGAAGAAAACTCAAAGTAATTTTTTCTAATTAATCTAAGTTCAATATTCATTTGTAAAATGTTAACTTGCATTTTCGATAGGATATTGAACTTTTAATTTTTATACAAAATGTCAATTAAAAGAGTTGTTGTCACTGGTTTGGGTGCATTGACCCCAATAGGAAATACTGTGGAGGAGTTTTGGAATGGTTTATCAAATGGGGTCAGTGGTGCAGCACCAATTACCAGGTTTGATGCTAGTCAGTTCAAAACCCAGTTTGCTTGCGAAGTGAAAAACTTTGAAGTTACAGAGTTTATTCCCAGACAAGATGCACGCAAAATGGACCTTTTCGCCCAGTTCGGGGTGGTTATTGCCGATCAGGCAGTTGCAGATGCAGGAATTACTGATGACAACTTCGATAAAAATAAAGTTGGTGTAATCTGGGGTTCAGGCATAGGAGGTTTAAAAACCTTTGAAGAAGAAGTGACAGGTTTTGCTACTGGTAACGGAACACCAAGATTCAACCCGTTTTTTATTCCCAAAATGATTGCCGATGGCGTTTCAGGGCAAATCTCTATTCGTCATGGATTTCGTGGACCCAATTATGTAACGGTTTCTGCGTGTTCTTCAGCTAACAACGCTATCATTGATGCCTTTAATTATATTAGATTAGGACGTATAATTGCATGTATTACCGGAGGGTCCGAAGCTACTGTTGCTGCTGCCGGAATCGGTGGATTCAATGCCCTAAAAGCCCTTTCTGAAAGAAATGATGATCCTCAGTCGGCATCAAGGCCATATGATAGAGATCGTGATGGTTTTGTGTTGGGTGAAGGCGGTGGTGCACTTGTACTCGAAGAATATGAGCATGCCAAAGCCAGAGGTGCAAAAATATACTGCGAATTAATCGGAGGTGGTTTTTCATCCGATGCATACCATATTACAGCTCCACATCCTGATGGTTACGGAGCCTATCTTTCGATGAAAGATGCCCTCGAAGATGCAAAAATCAGTCCTGAAGAAGTGGATTATATCAATACCCACGGCACATCTACTCCTCTGGGTGACCCACAGGAAATTAAGGCTATTGAGCAACTTTTTGGAGAACATACCTATAAAGTATCAATCAGCTCCACAAAATCTATGACTGGCCATTTACTCGGTGGTGCCGGTGCAGTTGAATCTGTCGCTTCGGTGCTTTCAATCGTTCACCAAACGGTACCGCCAACCATTAATCTGGTAAATATCGATGAAAGCATTGATCCCAGAATAGATTTAACACCAAACAAAGCCAAACAACGCAAAATCGATGTTGCACTGAGCAATTGCTTTGGATTTGGGGGACACAATGCCACACTTATTTTCCGTAAAATTTCCGAATAAAACAACTCAATTTTGAAGGAAATAGGCAAGTCATTAATAGGTTTCATCAGAAAAGACCCCAAGCAAAAGGAGTTTCGTAAGTCTATTGAACAAATCATTGGTTCAAAACCAACCAATGATTTGCTATATCAACTGGCTTTCAGACACACTTCGGCTTCCAAACAAACCTCGTTTAATGGCTTTAAGGAATCTAATGAGCGGTTGGAGTTCCTTGGAGATGCAGTATTGGGAATGGTAATTGCAGAATATCTATTCAAAAAATATCCTTTTAAAGATGAGGGTTTTTTAACTGAGATTCGCTCCAGAATAGTAAACCGAGAATCACTCAACCAAGTGGCCAGACGCATTGGCCTCGACAATCTTGTAGAGTTTGACGGACAGAGAAATTTCCACCGAACCAGTATGTTTGGCGATGCCATGGAAGCATTGATTGGAGCTATTTACCTTGATAAGGGTTTCGCTTTCGCACGAAAATTTATAATCTCTAAACTCCTGACCAACCATTACGACTTAAACGAAGTCATTTCCAACAACACCAACTACAAATCTACTATCTTAAGCTGGGCACAGGCTGATGGCCGAAAGGTAGAGTTCTTAATCGTTGAAGAAAAAGGTAAAAATCATAGCAAAGAATTTATTGCTCAGGTACTTGTAGACTCAGAAGTCATTTCTACGGGTAGTGGCTGGAACAAGAAAAAAGCCGAGCAAGATGCTTCACGCCGTGCCTGCGAAGCTCTCAAAATCTAACCCTTGAAATTACTTTCTTTCGAAAAATCAATTAGATTTGTTGATATAAAATTTCAACCTTTTGAAAAAAATTCTCTTTACCCTTGCAGGAGTATTACTTTTCTCTGCCCTAATAGCCCAAACCTACGCCGAAAAACTCGGTTACCCTAAAGATGCCAAAGTGCTCATATTACATATTGACGATGTCGGCATGTCTTACGATTCCAACATCGGTGCCATCAAAGCTCTCGATGAAGGTGTGGCAAACTCCCTGAGCCTCATGATGCCCTGTCCCTGGATTCCGGGTTTTATGAAATACCTCAAAGAACATCCCAAAACCGATGCCGGCCTGCACCTTACCCTCACTTCAGAGTGGGAAAACTATCGTTGGGGACCCCTTGCCGGCAAACCTGCTGTTCCCGGTCTCGTAGATAAAGAAGGAGCCATCTGGCCAAGTGTTGAAGCTGCCGCCATGCATGCCTCAGCCGATGAAGTAGAAAAGGAGATCAGAGCCCAGCTTGATCGCTCCCGCACCATGGGCTGGGAGCCCACTCATCTTGACACCCACATGGGCACCGTTTTCGCACGTCAGGATTATCTGGAAAGATACCTGAAGGTTGCCATAGAAAACAAAATCCCCGTGATGTTTCCCGGTGGACACAACACAATGATTATGGAAACGACCAAAGCTACCGGCCTTACTCTTGATATGACCACCGCCATGGGCAAAAAGCTCTGGGATGCCGGTCTGCCCGTGCTCGATGACCTCCACAATATCACCTATGGCTGGGGTTGCCCTGAAGATAAGGCAGATTGTACCGACGAAGAGCTAAAAATTCATAAAGTAAGAAATTATATTTCCTCGATAAACGAATTAAAACCAGGAATAACCATGCTGATTATGCACTGTACCTGGCCTACAGAGGTTTTTAAGCACATTTCCAGCTCAGGAACAGTTCGTAAAGGTGATACACTGGTTATGCTCGATCCGGAGTTTAAAAATTATTTGAAAACCCAGAACATCATTCTCACTACCTGGCGGGAATTAAAAGAAAGAAGAGACAAGATAAAATAGTTTTGGGTGGCTCCCGCTAAGGCGTGACCGGGCTATCCGTTACAAGTCCGTCCACGCCACAGCCAGCCGCACTTCGGGCTTTCCTCTGCTATCCCTGCCACAATTTTTATCTTTCAAAAAAAACTAATGTTCCATAAAAACACCTGAATTCTTTTCTTAAATTTAAACTCTTTCAACCTCAAGTAAACAAATGAAAAAAATAATCGCTCTGGTATTGACATTCACGCTGAATGGTGTCTATGCCCAATTATCTCTTAATCACCTCAAAACCAACAACCTCAGCAATCCCATCGGAATAGAGCCCTCCGCTCCCCGATTCAACTGGATACTGGAAACCCCTCAAAAAAATACCGTTCAATCTTCGTATGAAATCGAAGTAATTGAAGCAGGTAAATCCATCTGGAAGTCAGGTAAAGTCAATGATGCCCAATCAGTTTTTGTAAAATATGCCGGCCCGGCTCTGAAATCAGATACCCGGTATAGCTGGACAGTAAAAGTAACCGACAATCACGGGCAAAATGCTTCGGCCTCGGCAACATTCCAAACAGGCATAAAAGCCGGTGAAATACAGGCCAAATGGATAAATTCCGGCCTGAAAAATGATACAGTCAATGGTATTGTTCCGATGTTTAGAAAGACTTTTTCTGCCAAAAAAGCCATCGCCCAAGCCACTATATATGTAACTTCCCGAGGTTTATACGAGCTTAATCTTAATGGTAAGCGTGTGGGAGATGCCCAACTTGCTCCTGGCTGGACTACTTACAATAAACACCTTCAGATAAATGCCTATGATGTCACTTCCCAGTTGCAGTCGGGTCAAAATGTAATCGGTGCATATCTGGGCAGCGGCTGGTATCGCACCCGCCTGGCCTGGATGGAGCAAACCAACATTTATGGAAAAGAAACCGCACTTTTGGCACAGATTAACATCAAATACAAAGATGGAAGCAGCCAAATTATCACCACTGACGGCTCCTGGAAATCGGCCGAAAGTCAAATTATTTTCTCTGAAATCTATGACGGCGAAACCATCGATGCACGCAAGATGCAGCCTGAGGCCTTCAAAACTAAATTTGATGATAAAGCTTGGCAAAACACTGTTGAAAAAGATTTTAAGACCGATTACCTCACCATGGCCACTAACGAGCCTATCAAAAAACATCAGGAATTGAAGCCGGTGAAATTGATTATTACGCCGAAAGGCGACAAAGTGCTGGATTTTGGGCAAAATATGGTAGGTTGGATTTCAGCTAATATTACCGGTACCGCAGGCAATAAAGTGACTTTCAGGCATTTCGAAATGCTGGATAAATTTGGAAACCCTTATTTCGAAAATAATCGCTCAGCAAAAGCTCAGGCCAATTTAATTCTAAGCGGAAAATCCGACTATTTTGAGCCTAAATTCACCTTTTTTGGTTTCAGGTATGTCAAAATAGATGGCCTTGAAAATATTAACCTCAGTGACTTTACCGGCCATGTGCTTTATTCCGGCATGAATCAAACCGGAACTTTTGAGTGCTCCAATCCTTTGGTAAACCAACTTCAGAAAAATATCCAGTGGGGCCAAAGAGGCAATTTTCTTGATGTGCCTACCGACTGCCCGCAGCGTGATGAGCGACTAGGCTGGACCGGTGATGCTGAAGTATTTAGCCGAACTGCTGCATTTAATTTTAATGTAAACCAATTTTTTGCAAAATGGCTCAAAGATCTGGCTTTTGATCAAGCCGAAAATGGTGCCGTACCACATGTAATACCTGATGTTTTAAAGAATTCTCCATTTGGAGCTCCTGCACAAGCAGCAGGATGGGGCGATGCAGGCATGATAATTCCTTACAATATGTATGTGGTATATGGGGACCGTAAAATATTGGAAGATCAATACCCAAGTATGCAGGCAAGTATCAATTACATCAGGAGCGTTGCAAAAAATGACCTTTGGAACACAGGTTTTCAGTTTGCCGACTGGCTAAGTTATCGTGTTGATGATTCAAAAGGAATGATTGGTCAAAAATCTGCTGTGACCGATAATTACCTCGTTGCACAGGCATTTTTCGCCTACTGCACAGATATCATGCAAAAAACTGCTACGATATTAGGTAAAAATGAAGATGCCAAAGCGTATTCGGCCCTTTTGGAAAGAGTAAAAAAACAATTTCAAAATGAGTTTATGACGGCATCAGGCAGATTGATTTCCGAAACTCAAACTGCGTATGTTCTGGCTTTAGCCTTCGACTTGGTTCCGGAAAATTTGAAGGAACAAGCTGTATTAAGATTGGTAGAAAATATAAAATCGTACGATTATCATCTTACCACAGGATTTCTCGGAACGCCGTTTTTAACTCCGGTATTATCAAAATTTGGTCAACATGAAACCGCCTATAGGCTCCTATTACAAGATACATACCCCAGCTGGTTGTATCCTATCAAGGCTCATGGAGCCACTACGATTTGGGAAAGGTGGGACAGTATGAAACCCGACAGCACCTTCCAGGATCCCGGTATGACTTCGTTTAACCATTATTCTTATGGAGCTGTAGGTGATTGGATGTACCGAAACATAGCCGGCATCGACACCAAAGACGCAGCTGGCTCTGGCTATAAAGAAATAACAATTAAGCCAATACCGGGAGGAGGTTTGACTCATGCCAAAGGCAGTTTGTTGACCAACTATGGACAGGTATCGTCAGAATGGAAAATCAATGGTAATAAATTCTCAATGACAGTGGAAATACCGGTAAATACCACCGCAGAAATCACCTTCCCGGCAAAAATCATGAAAGAAAATGGGCAATCAGCCTCAATCGAAAACGGAAAATTGAAAGTGGGTTCAGGCATTTATGTTTTTGAGGGAGAGATGTGAAAAAAGTAACTTTAAATTGTAAATTTCAGGTTCTAATAATTTGAAAATAAAATATTTATTAAAATTTGTAACACATAACGTTATGCGTTAATATTGTATTATGATTCACAGTTTCCGGCACAAAGGTCTGAGGTTGTTTTTTGAGGAAGACAATTCTTCGAAATTACAACCACATCATACAGAAAAAATCCGGCGGATTTTGTATCGGTTAGATGAAGCAAATTCCATTGATGATTTGAATATTATAGGTTGGAATCTTCATCAGCTTTCAGGCAATTTGAAAGGATTTTGGTCTATAAAAATAAATGGAAACTGGAGGATAATTTTTAGGTTTGAAGACGGTGTAGTTTTTGATATTGATTATATAGATTATCATTAAAATATTATGATTAAAAGAGGAATGAGACCACCACATCCAGGATCTATGATTCGGGATGTTATTGAGGGTATAAGAGAAGAAAGTGGAGTAATAATTTCAAATAAGGAAATTGCGGAAGGATTAGGGATTACTCCAAAAACCTTGTCAAACATTATAAATGAACATCAGGGCATAAGTTCTGAAATGGCAATCAGGCTTTCAATTGCTTTTGGATCGCCCCCGGAATTTTGGCTTAAGTTGCAGTTGGATTATGAGCTTTGGCAAGCCGAAAAAAAAGTAAATGTTGAAAATATTAGACACTTTTTACCTTTAAAACCAAATGATTTGAGTTTGGAAGTAGCCTAAATTTGAATTTAAAAGATTTAAATATTATAAATTTTAAGGATAGTCAAACGATTTTGGCTATCCTTTTTTTTTTGCAAAATCAAAACCATAGAAATTTTCAGGCCTTTTGTCGATAATAACAACCCATTGGTAGAGTGCTGATAATCAGCTCTAAACCATGGGCTTTAGAATGATGTCAAAGAAACAAATCATTTAATAATTTAAACATTTACGTTATGAAAAAGTTTGTTTTCTCTGCATTAGTTCTTTTAGGAATAAGTTTTAGCTCTACCGATTTAATGGCTTCAACAAGCGAAAAAAAGACCCAAAATCCATGGGAAGAATTTAAGAGTGTAATTGAGGCCTACCACCATTCCAATGTTGACTTTTATTATACAAGTCAGGCAGAACAAAAGGCTTTTCTCGATGCCGCCACTCAGATCAAACTTCACCTTGAAGAAAAAAATGTCCCATTTGCAGAAACAAAAATCAGGAAAATAGATCAGGCTGTCGCAATTTTTACCTTTTTATGGGAAAACCAATTGTCATCCGATCAGGAATTAATCGAACCGGTGGAAGATATCGAAATCCCGGAATTTCAATAATATAAAAAATGGTGAAAGATACTGAGAGGTGGTCTGGTTTGAATTGAAATATACTTGCAACTGCTCCGAAATGCTATTTTCGAAGCAGTTTTTTTATAGTTTTAAAAAAAGAAATTTTTGTATTTGGTATCTTTGAAGAAAAAGCATGGTTTTGAAGACTATCAGAGTTTTATTAACAGTAATTCTTACTTTTACTTCTGCGGTGACCTTTGCTCAGCTCACCAATATCGACCATGTAACGGTGGTCAAAGAGTTTATCGACAACATAAAAAACAACAACCGGCAGGCCATCGCTGCACAGGTAATTTATCCTTTCGGGAGAGAGTACCCTCTGAAAAGAATCAAAACCGAAGCTGAATTTGTAACCCGCTTTGATGAAGTTTTTGACCAAAATCTTAAAAATATAATTATTAAATCAAATCCAAAAAAAGATTGGACACAGATGGGCTGGCGGGGCATTATGCTCAATCAGGGTGATTTGTGGATCGATGAAGCTGGAGACCTGATTGGGGTAAACTATGAAACCCTCAAAACCAAAAACCTGAAAAAGAGTCTGATCGAGAGAGATAAAAGTTGGTTGCAGGAATCGTTGCGTAACTTTGAGCGTCCTGTTTGCCAGATAAAAACCAAAACCCACACCATTAGAATCGATGAGATGAAGGGTGGAACCTACCGATATACCAGCTGGAAAATCGGCCGGAAAATGAGCGAAAAACCTGATCTTTTGATTGAAAAGGGGGAAAAAATAGTGGAAGGTACTTCCCGCTCTACACGCTTTGTTTTCAAAAATGAAGGCCATGAATTTGAGATCAACTTTGCCATTGAGGAAGAAGGCATCGATGCCATTCTGACCATCACCAAAGACAAAGAAGTCCTCTCTGAGCAGAATGCGGTGTTTTTGAATTATTGAGAATTGTATTTAGAATAAAATCTAATCTTTGTAATAAAATGTTATAAAACAAAGAATCCATTTTGATAGGTATTTAAAATAATCAAAATGAAAACTAAAAACATTGATTAAACATGAAAACTAAAATCATTTGCTTCTTTTGCATGATTTCTACCTTGTCAATTGCTCAGGAAAAACACCTAAGTTCCCAATTTAATCTGACTGTAGATGTACTTAAATACGAATCTGTAGAATATAAATACAATAGTGTTTCAAGGAAATTTGAACCCGTTAATTCTAATATTCTGGAGTTTAAAGATGGCAAACTTACCCGGAAAATCCATAAAGAAAACAGTGTTTTAAGTACACTGTACAATTCGGATAAAAAATTTCTTTACAATGCCAAAGGCCTGACAATCAAGATTGAAGAGGATGGAAAAATCCCAGAAAACTATATTTACGATAAAAATGACCGTTTAATTCAAATCCGAAAAGAGTTAAAGAATGAATCCCCAATTATACAGGATTTTGCTTATGATTCCCGAGGTAATTTGAAAAGCTGGACAAAAAGAAACGGAGAGTTTATTGATGAAGAAAAAACAATTATATCCTACTCCTCACCCAACGATTATTTGTATGAAAGCAGAAAATTTAATTACAAAAGCAAAGAGCTCCTATTTATAGAAAAAGGAGAATACAAAGGGGGTTTAAATATCTCTTACCAGAAAATAATTACAAAAGATGGTAAAATCACCAACAGTCGATTATTCTATGACAATTACAAAAACCTTATTAAACAAACTTTTGAAGACGGCCACAGCTATGAAACGTTATTGGGTTATGATCAAAAGGGCAATGTAATAAAAGAACGAAGTCAAAGTGGTCAGGAGCTTTTTTCCCAATTTTCAAAAGTCACGTTTCAGGATGGTACTACCACAGGAAGCACCGAATTTGCTCCTTATTTCACTGTTGGAATGCAAATTCCTTTGTTACAGCAGTCATTTAACAAAAACCCAAAAGAAAGATTTAAAGTCAGAAAAACCGGCTCAAAAACATTCGATATACAAAACAGTAAGGGAGAAATTGTTTCTATCAAACCTTCAGAAGGTTTGATTTTGGAAGAAAAAGACTTTATGTTTTACGATGCCAAAACTAATGAAGTTTGTATATTATTTAATTTGTATTCCAATGAATATGCAACAAACCAATGGTATGACCTTATTACCTACAATTCCCCAACAAGTAAATACATTGTAGTTAATAGTGATTGGCAGTTTTTTGTACTGGAAAAAGCCAAAAGTATTGCCACCTCAAGTTTAACGCTTCATAAAGGAATAGACGAAAACACACTAGTGGTTGCTGAAAACGGAAAAGAAAAATATTTTGTGCCTTATCTCAATCAAATAAAGCCAATGGTGATTTACCCATTAGAATTAATAGCAAACTAAATTTTTATATAACCAGAGAAAAAAAACACACAATTAATTAATAGTGAGCAACTTAGGATTTTTGAGGAAATTTATAAGCTGTTATATATAAGATTTACATTAGTTTTGAATTTTTGAAAATCTGATGTACAAATTTTAATTTATTCTTTCTTTAAACTAAAAAAATAAGCATATAAATTCCTTGTTTTTGATTTACCCTAAATCTCCGATTTAAATTTTCATTGCATTCAAAAAAAACCTAACCCCTTTCTCACAATCTTTTCTGATACACCCTAAATTTCTTATAAACCACGCCACCGAGTTTTTCCATTTCGGCACGCATTTTTAGGTTGTCTTCGAGCTCCAGGTGGCTGTCGATGTGGGTCATGCCGGCCTTTTTGGCTTCTTCGAGCATCTCTACACCCATGATGGTGTCGATGCCCGTGTTGCGATACCTAGGTTTTATACCACCCAAAAGCAGGTTGAGCTGTTTGGTTTTACGTTGTGACCATAATATCTGCAAAAAACCAAACGGGAATAGCTTCCCTTTGCATTTGATGATGCCTTCACTGATGTCGGGCATACCCAAAACAAATGCCACAATTTCATTATTTTCATTTTGGATTACCTTCAAAAACCTCGGGTCGAGGATCATCAGATAGCGGTCGGCAAACTCATCCATTTCCTTATCGGTCATGGGCGTGAAGGCATAAATATCCTTAAAGGTCTCATTTACCAGACTCAACACTGGCCTCACCAGAGGCTTAATGGCTCTTTTTGACTTGATTTCGACTACCCTGAGGTTGGGGTTGTTGCGTTGGGCTCTTTCTTTGATTTTGTGATAAAACTCAGGGAGTTTGTCAGGTATGTCCATTTTATAAACTACCAGATCTGTTCTTTTACTAAAACCCAAGTTTTCAACAAACCTCACCATGTATTCAAAGTTGCCGTTGGTAGCAATCACCTGAGGCTCGTCGAAACCCATAATCATGAGGCCTTGCGGATCTTTGTCTGAGAATCCGAGCGGTCCCACCAGATTTTCGGTTTTATGTGCCCTTGCCCAATTTTCAATAGCCTCAATCAACACTTTTGCGATTTCCGGATTTTCATAAGTTTCTATAAAACAGAATCTTGCATCGTTTTCGCCGTGTTCTTCATTGTATTTGCGGTTTATGATACCCATAATGCGGCCCACGGGTTTTTCGTCCTCATAAGCGAGTAGCAAGATGGTATCAGAAGACTCAAAAAGGTAGTTTTTTTGGGGATTAAAAAAAGCCCGGTCGTCGGCATAAATGGGTGGAACCCAATTTTTGTGGTTTTTATGAATGGCAGCCGGCAGATTAATGAATTGGCCAAACTGCTTTTTGGTTTTTACTTCCTGAATGGTATAGTTCATATTGGTCAGAGCTTAGTTTGTAGGAAAGAAAACCTTTCCGAGACAGCAATTTAAGTTTTATGGATTAAATAAATAATGATGAGGGTCAAAAATGAGGAATTGGAATAATGAAATAAAAATAATTGGTTTTTCTTGTAATATGTCATATTACATATTACAATTGCAATATGATTCAAAGTATCCGGCACAAAGGTTTATTAAAATACTATGAAACTGGAAATAGTAATAAGCTTCCGGCACAATATTTACGTAAAATAAACAGGATTTTTGACCAACTTGATGCTGTTAGTACTGAGGAAGATATTCAAGCTTTGGGTCAAGGAATTCACAAACTCTCCGGAAATCTTAAGGATTTTTGGTCAATTAAAATTTCTCCAAATTACCGGATGATTTTCAGATTTGAGAAAGGGGATATTTGGGATTTAGATTATCATTGAAAACAATATGTTAAAAAGAAATTTGCCGCCGGTTCATCCGGGCGAAATACTGAGAGAAGATTTTATAAAAGAAAGAGGGCTGACAATTACAGAAGTTGCCAATGGATTAGGAGTAGCAAGAGGAAACCTTTCTGCCATAATTAATGAAAGGGCAGGAATCAGTCCTGAAATGGCAGTTAAATTATCAGAAGCATTTGGTAATTCAACTGAATTTTGGGTAAATCTTCAGAAAAATTATGAAGTTTGGCATGCCGAACGAAAAGTAAATCGCTCAGAAATACTTCATTTTGATTTTCAGTCGAGACAAGCAGTCTGATTTTTTTCCTTTCCTCATGCCCAGCCTTTTTTCTTTTTTAAAGGCTTTTTCTTTTTGAAAATGGGCTCCTGTGATTGAGGCTGCAATTTTTTGATCGAAGCAGGTTTCAGTTCTACTTTTTTAATCTCTTCTTTCTTTGCAGGTTGCTGATGCTTCATGGGTGACAGAAGCTTGGAGGCAAGTTCTTTCTGGCCTAATTTCAGAAGCCGGCTTTTGATCCAGCCTTTCATTTCTGATTTCCACCAAAAGAAATATTTATTCTGATTCTGTTTTTCTTCCTTCGTCTTGGCGGTAATGATGGGTTGCAAAGTGTAGGGATGCACCCCAGTGTAGTAAATTACCTCCGCCACAGTCATGGGTGTAGGAGTGAAGTCCTGCACCTGCTCGAGCTGAAAGCCTAAATCCTTAGTTTCTGCAGCTAGATTGGCCATATCAACTTCCTCACAGCCGGGATGTGAGCTGATGAAATACGGAATTAAGGGTTGCTTCAATCCGTACTTTTCCTGAATTTTATCGTATTTCTGCTTGAATTTCCTGAAATACTTAAAACTCGGCTTTCGCATCACTCTCAGGGTGGCGTCTGAAGTATGCTCCGGGGCGACTTTCAATCTGCCCGAAACGTGCCGGGTAATAAGCTGCTCCATGTATTCGTCATGGTTGCCGTCCTGATTGTTTTTGTTAAAGTCGTCTACCAGCAAATCATATCTCACGCCAGAGCCTACAAAGGCTTTTTTGATGGCCGGGTGTGCATCCACTTTCTTGTAAATTTCTGTAAGCGGCTTGTGTGAAGTGTCGAGATTGGAGCATATCACCGGGTGAATGCAACTTGGAGCCTGACATCGGGCACAGATACTCTCGTCTTTTCCTTTCATACGGTACATGTTGGCCGATGGCCCGCCGAGGTCTGAGAGGTATCCTTTAAATTCGGGATGTTTTGCCAGCTCATCAACTTCTTTAAGAATCGACTTTTCTGATCTTGAAGCGATAAACTTGCCCTGATGTGCCGAAATGGTACAAAAACTACAACCTCCAAAACACCCGCGGTGCATGTTAATTGAGAATTTGATCATTTCGTAAGCCGGAATTGTGCCGCGTTTGGCATATTTTGGGTGCGGCAAACGAGTATAGGGCAAGTCAAAAGAACGGTCCATTTCTTCCTCGTTCATGGTTACAAACGGAGGATTTATGACCAATGTGTCCTGACCTACGGCCTGTGTAATGCGGTTGGCCTGCCATTTATTTGACTCTACTTCAACAATTTTGAAGTTGGCAGCGTATTTCATTTTGTCTGCCAGACATACTTCATGGCTTGCCAGGGTGACAGTTTCCCAGGTTTTATGAGGTTTTACCTCCGGACTTTTTTCTATATATGCTACCTGATTTACATCTTTGATACTTCCAAGAGGAACCCCTTTTTGCACCAGTTTCAGAATCTCTCTCAATGGTTGCTCTCCCATGCCATAGACCAGTAAATCGGCCTGGGAATCCATCAGAATGGAAGGCATGAGCTCGTCTTTCCAGTAATCATAATGGGTCACACGACGCAGGGAAGCCTCTATGCCACCAATCAAAACCGGTACATCTGGGAAGAGCTCTTTCAGGATTTTCGAATATACCGTTGTGGCGTAGTCGGGCCTGAAACCCGCTTCGCCTCCAGGAGTATAGCTATCGTTGGAACGTTTTCTTTTATTGGCGGTGTAGTGGTTTACCATGGAGTCCATGCATCCAGCCGTAACCCCGAAGAAATATTTTGGCTTTCCAAATTTCTTGAAATCCCGCAGATCATCCTGCCAGTTGGGTTGAGGGATAATCCCCACTTTAAAGCCCTCGCTTTCTATGATTCGGGCGATCACAGCTGAGCCAAAAGAAGGATGGTCCACGTAAGCATCCCCCGAGACCAAAATGACATCGAGCTCATCCCAGCCACGCATTTCCATTTCTTTTTTGGTAATCGGTAGCCAGTCTGTTACGGGTCTTTCTTTTCTTATGATCATATTGCCAATCAGGGCCTAATTCAGCTACAAAGTTCTTGAAATATTTCTATAGAACTGATTTTTTGGGTTTTTAGTTTTATTTAGGTGGAAAGTTGGTAAGTTAGTAAGGTGGAAAGTAGTACCGGGTTGCGAGTACCGGGTTACGAGTAATGGTTAATCTATCTAATAAAGGATAAAAAACTTTTGCCGTTTTCTGCCCACTGCTTCCATTACAACAATTAGCACATTATAAATTAACACATTAGCAAATTAAATCTTCATCATCAAATCATTCAGGTTTTCATCTGTGGTGATATTGAGCTTTTTGCGGAGGCGGTAGCGTTTTAGCTCTACACTCCTTACAGTGATGTTGAGCAATTGGGCAATTTCTTTTGTTGAAAGATTCATCCGCAGATATGCCGCCAACTTGAGGTCGCCATGAGAAAGCTGTGGATGCTCCAGTTGTAGCTTTTTCAGAAACTCCTCATGTACCTGATTAAAATTGGATTCAAATACTTTCCAGTCATGGCTACTCGAAATATTGCTGTCAATGAGGTTTACCAAACTTTTCTTTTCTTTCGATTCTTTGACCACCTCCTCTTTAATTTTGGTGAGTAGTTCGTTCTTTTTAATCAAAACCATGGTCGAGTTGGCCAACTCTTCTGATTTTCTGATGATATCCTGCTCCAGTTGCTGATTCCGTATTTTTATGATTTCCTGTTGCTGCTTTTCTACCTCTTTGCGGTGCTTTAGCTCAAGTTTTTTCTTTTGTTTTTTGATATTTCTGTCCTGTAAAAAATAAAGCAGCCATACCAGCCCGGCTAAGACAAATAGGTAAAATATTTTACTCCAAATACTCCAGTACCAGGGTGGCAACACCTCGAATTCAAATAAGGAGATTTCATCAGACAGGTTGGATTTTAGCCAAAATTTATAACTTCCGGCACTCAGGTTAGTGTAGCAAGCCTGAGGGGTTGATTCAAATTCTGACCATGAGTTGTTTACACCATCAAGTAAATAGGAAAATTTAGCGGAGTGTGAAAAGGTATTAGGTGAAAACTGTACACAAAAAGAGTTATTTAAATACGGAATTTCTGCTTTTTGTGATTGAAGTGTGTCAAATCTTAAATTTAAAGCACTGCCTTTTTCAAAGAACAATCCATTAACTACTGGTGGAGAAAACTTCTTAGAATCACTTTTTACCATTTCTTCCAGGTTACCAACCGCAAAACCATCTTCAAGACAAAGAACTAAATGCTTATTTTTAATAATCCTTATATTCTCTGACTCCTCCACCAGACTCCTGTCGGCAAGCCAGGAATAAATCCTGCTTTTGCCGCCTGTCCATAGTTTGATATTGCCGTTTTTATTTATTGAAAAAAGATACTTTTCGTAAAAATTGTAGAATCTGGCGTATTCCCCCGAAAATGGAATATCTTTCGATTTCACAAATTTTTTATCCTTTTTATCGTACCACATTGTACCTCCGGGGCCAGAAATCCATACTTTTTGATTATGATAGAATAGATCAACTGTTCCGGATTCAAAGTTGGTTCCTTTAAACTCTTCCATTACCTTCACGCTGTTCATATTTTCGGATAGTTTGACTTTTGCAATGCCTCCTGTAGCTTTATTTATCCAAATATTGCCTTCAGCATCCTCAAAAAGTTGCTTAATGCCCTCGTTTACCCCCGCAAGCCTGTTTTTTTGAATCCAAAAACCATTCTGATTTTTTTCAAAAAGTACCAATGAAGTATAAGTGCCCTGAATGAACACATTTTTGTTGTTTTTTAAAGCCGAAATACTCCACCCTCCGGTAACATCTGATATTTTGGTCAGTTGGTTTTTTACTAACCTGAAAGTCCCGTCATTATGGCCTATGATAAGTTGATTGTCAATAACTTCAAGCTTCCAGACCTGTCCCTGGGTTCCCGCAACCAAATGAAACCTTTTTGTGACCTGGTCATATTTAAAAAGCCCATGGTTTGAGCCAATGAAAAATTGATTTTCAAACTGTACAACATCATATACGGTTCCAATTACCCCTGAAATGTCTTCGAAAAAATTGACAGGATTATTGAGCTGAATTTGACTTATGCCATCATCTAACCCAACCCAAAGATTTCCTTCCAAGTCAACTAGCATTGATAATACTGTATTGTTGATTAAGCCATTGTTTTTGTTGAAAATATGCTTGATATCTCCTGATTTATCGGTTAGAATCACTCCATTGGACAGTGTTCCGAAAGCAAAAATGCTATCATTGATTTTGGCAGATTTGTTGAGTTTGTTTTTTTCGAGAAAACTATTTAGACTAGCATTGAAAGGTTTAAATTCCTGATTTTGAAGGAAGAAAACACCCTTAGAGGTGCCATAAAAAACATTCTGGCCGCTTCCCTCCATCACCGTTGCAAAGTTGTGATTTTTAAAAAAGGTGTTGCTCCCGGGAATTTCCCTGAATTTCCCTCCGGAATATTCATAAATACCTTTTTCGATACTGGGTACAATGGTTTTGTTATTGATTTGATTGAAAAAGTGTATGTTGGTGGGTACATTCAATTTTTCTATTTTATTATTTTTTTTAAAAATATAGGCTTGAGCAAATGACTGAAACAACACCCCCTCGGGTACCTCTATAATATTCCAAACCGACTCTGTTAAAAATGCCTGATCTTTTATTTGATTTTTTAATGAATGATATTCCAGATTCCCGTTTTCAGATTTTCTCCATTCACCAAACTCACCTAAAGCCCCGGTAAATATCCTTCCCCGGGAATCAACCAATACTGACCTTAATACATGAGGAAAACTAAAAAGCCGCCATTTGCTGCCATCGTATTCAAGAAGGCCTTTTGAATTAGCAAAATAAATATATTTCGTTTTCGGAGATTGAGAAATATCCCAGTTCTGGCGACTACCCTGATAATCGGCTCTTTTGAAGTTTTTAATAAGTGGATTTCCTATGGATTCAAAATCCTGAGCATTGCTTTTTGAAAATAATAATAGCACCAGCAAGACCAACTTTGGAAATACAGAGTAATATTTTAAGTGCCGAAGAGCCATGATGTATCCTTTTTCAAATAAAAACAATTAATTACTATGGTTTTGATGTAGTATTGATGTACGGCAAAATTAAACTAAAACCAATAAGAATTTTAAATTTGTAATAATTATTGAGTCCTGTGAAAAATAGGCCATTGGTTATAATTTAAAACCTTAATAAAATGAAAAATAATTTTTTGCTGGTGTTGTTACTTACATTGGTAATGGGTGCGACAAACGCCCAAAACACTAAAAGAGATGTGTTCATAAAAAATTTGATGACCAAAATGACTATTGATGAAAAAATTGGTCAGCTTAACTTACTAACCGGTGGCGAGGCTACAACAGGAACAGCCGTGAGCACCGACGTGGAATCTAAAATTGTGGCAGGTAAAATTGGAGGCCTTTTTAGTATTTCAACTCCACAAAAAATAAGAAAAGTACAGGAATTGGCCATGAAAAGCCGATTGAAAATCCCGGTTATCATCGGTATGGATGTGATTCATGGCTATAGAACCACCTTCCCTATTCCACTTGGGATTTCTGCCACATGGGACATGTCTTTAGTTGAAAAATCGGCCAGAATTGCGGCTCAGGAAGCCACTGCCGATGGTATTTGTTGGACATTTTCTCCAATGGTCGATATCGCCCGAGACCCACGCTGGGGTCGTATAGCCGAGGGCTCAGGCGAAGATGCTTTTTTAGGCTCAAAAATCGCTGCTGCGATGGTAAAAGGATACCAGGGCAAGAACCTAAAGGCCAACAACACCATGCTGTCGTGTGTGAAACACTTCGCCCTTTATGGGGCGGCTGAAGGCGGACGCGACTATAATACGACCGATATGAGCCGTATCAGAATGTACAATGAATACCTTCCTCCATATAAAGCGGCACTTGATGCAGGTGCGGGATCCATCATGGCTTCTTTCAACGAAATCGACGGCATACCCGCCACGGCTAACAAATGGCTTTTGACCGACCTTTTACGCAAACAATGGGGCTTTAAAGGTTTTGTGGTGACAGATTACACCGGAAACAATGAAATGATTGACCATGGATTGGGTGATTTGCAGACAGTTACCTACAAGGCACTTGCGGCGGGTACAGATATGGATATGGTTGGGGAAGGATTTTTGACCACATTGAAAAAATCATTGGCTGAGAAAAAAGTAACGATGGCAGAAATTGACCGTGCTTGTCGATTAATTCTCGAAGCTAAATATGATTTGGGTCTTTTTGAAGATCCTTTCAGATATTGTGATGAAAACCGTGCGAAAAATGAGATTTTCACAGCTGAAAACCGTGCTTTTGCAAGAGAAATAGCTTCTAAGTCTTTTGTTTTGCTTAAAAACAAAAATAATGTTTTGCCACTTAATTCTCCCAAAAGCATTGCTCTGATTGGACCATTGGTTAATAACAAAGAGAATATGGGCGGTACCTGGGCAGTGTCAGAAAACAGAGGTAACAGCCTGACACTTTATGATGGTTTGAAAAATGCTTTGGGTGAATCAACCCAAATAAACATGGCCAGGGGAACAAATATTTACTCTGATCCCGTATTAGATGCCAATGCTTCGCCTTTTGGAAAATCAACCGGACGAGAAAACCGCTCGGATGAAGACATGCTAAAAGAAGCTGTTGATGCAGCAAAATCTTCTGAAGTCATAGTACTGGCATTGGGCGAATCTGCCGAAATGTCGGGGGAAAGTTCCAGCCGTTCCAAAATAGGTCTTCCAGAGAATCAACAAAAACTTCTTGCTGAGCTTTCAAAACTGGGTAAACCGTTGATTTTGGTGATTTTTACGGGTCGTCCGTTGGTATTAGAGACCGAAAGTCAGCAAGCCGATGCCATCTTGAACGTATGGTTTGCGGGTAGTGAAGCAGGAAATGCAATGACCGATGTACTATTGGGCAAAGTAAATCCTTCCGGTAAAATAACTGCTTCTTTCCCAAGAAATGAAGGACAGATTCCGGTTTATTACAATCACAAAAACACTGGTCGCCCACATAGTGGCAAGCCGGGATTTGAAAAATTTCGCTCCAATTACCTAGATGTACCCAATACTCCGCTGTATCCGTTTGGTTATGGTTTGAGCTATACGACTTTCCAATACGGTGACCTGAAGCTTGACAAAGCGTCTATAACCGAGAATCAGAAAATTAAAGTTTCGGTTGATGTAAAAAACACGGGAAACTATGATGGTGAAGAAGTTGTGCAGTTGTATATCAGAGATTTGGTAGGTTCCGTGGCCAGACCGGTGAAAGAATTGAAAGGTTTTGAGAAAGTTTTAATCAGGAAAGGCGAAACCAAAACGGTAAACTTTGAAATCGGCGTAGAAGACCTCAAGTTTTATAATTCTGATTTGAAATGGTTGGCAGAAAAAGGTGATTTTCAGGTGATGGTAGGCACCAATTCTGACGATGTTAAAAAAGCAAATTTTGTATTAAAGTAAGTAGATCATAGGCTATTATTCGGAAATACCCGGCCATTAGGTCGGGTTATTTTTTTAGTATGAACTTATACCTTCTTTTTTATAGTTTTACATAAAAATAATCCGAAATGAATTTAACAAAAAAACAGATGACCAATATTATCATTGCACTTGCTTTGCTCGCTTTCTGGGTTTTAAGTAAACTAAGAAACCCTACGGTGAATTTTCAGGAAGATGCAGAAGGCGGAATTCAATTTCATAAAGGCACCTGGGCCGAGGCAATTGCAAAAGCTCAAAAAGATAACAAACCGATCTTTATGGATATTTATGCCACCTGGTGCGGACCTTGTAAACAATTGAAAAAATATACTTTTACGGATAAAGGTGCAGGTGAATTTTTTAATCAAAATTTTATCAATGTAGCTTTGGATGGTGAGCAACCCGAAGGTGCCGAACTTGCCCAAAAATTTGAAATTATGGGATATCCCACGCTGATTTTTTTAGATAAAAATGGAAATGTCCTTCAAAAAAGTCCGGGATTCAGATCCCCGGCAGATTTGATAAAACTCGGAAAAAGCATAAAAGAATCATTGAAGTAAACTATGATAAATGGAAAAAATTGAGACTTTCATAACAAAAATAAAAGCCAATCCAGCGAATATTTCATTTGCCGAAGTGATTTCTTTTATTGATGAAAATTATTTGTTTTCACCTACTTCATTCAAAAACGGAGATCAAATTAATGCCTCAGGACAAAACAACGGCTCTTGTAAGATATTTTATTTTGGGCTTTTAAATCAACTTTCGGAAGCCGAAACTCTGGCATGTTTTGGTGATTATTACCGAATAGAGGTATTGAAGAATCCCGAAGGTACCGACCACCAGAATATCCGGAATTTTATGATTTCCGGTTGGGAAGGAATAAGTTTTGATGGGATTGCTCTTTCTTTAAAGTAATATTTCTTTTTTACCGACTTTCACTTTTTGAATGTCTTTTTCAAACTATTATTCACAAAAATGACCTTTAACCAAATAATATCCGGATTTAACGAAAAAACCCTTCCAAAGTCTGACTGGACCCACGAAGCACACCTAGTGGTTGGGCTGTGGCACGCTTTCTCATACTCAAATTTGAATGCTTTGAATTTGATGCGTGAAAAGATTAAAGCCTATAATGAAAAAACCGGCACCGAAAACTCAGAAAGTTCGGGGTATCATGAGACAATCACCCGGTTTTGGGTCGTTATTTCCAGACATTTTATTGAACAAAATCCGGAAATAACCGATTTTGAAGAATTATGTACACAATTTTTAAGCTCGAAATGGACTGACCGACAACTGGCTCTGGAACATTATAGCAGAGAGCGGTTATTTTCGGTTAGAGGGCGATTTAACTGGCTTGAGCCCGACCTAAATGCTTTACCCAAGATCATTTCACCAGATATTTTCTTTGAAATGCATGAAACTTACAGCGATTCCGATCTTATCCTATCGTTGGAAAAATGTGACCTGCATCCCGCTATTTTTACCCATGAGGCACACTTAAGGGTAGCCTACACTTTAATAAAAAGCTTTATTATAAATCAGGCAAAATCAAAAATGAATGAACTTCTTAAAAACTATACGAAGTTTTTGGGAGCGGAAGATAAATTTGATCAGGATCTCACAGAGCGTTCTATTGATGTAATGAGCAAAATGATGAATGCTTCAGGAACAACTGATTTTCAAAATTTTATTTTAGAAAATTCAATTCTGAAAAACGACTTCCTTCGGGCAATCAATGCCTGAAGATTCATCAGATTTCGGTTAGAATACCCCCAGCCCAGAGCTGTTTCACCAAGGTTTTATTGTATTTTACTTGTGTTTCAAATTTTTTCTGGATGGTTTCCAAAATCTTATTTTCGCGGCTGTTGATTAAAAAAAGACTACTTTCACCCTGTTTAAATTTCAGGTCCTCGTTTTCCAGAAGTTTTTCATTATTCTCAATCAAATTTTCCAATAATTTTATCTGCTGCGTAAGTCTTGTTCTTTCAAGATCATATGCCGAAACTTTAGTATTTATTTCCCACTTTTTTTGGTCAAAAGCCGAAACTGATTCTCTTACTTTCAACTCGGCCATCCGATATTCTCCTCTTGCTTCTCTTAACAACAGCGGCACCTTAAATCCCACACCAAGTTTATAGTTTTCATTGATGTTATTTCCGAAAAAATTCAAAGCAGATGTCTCTGAACTCAGGACATTGGCTTTGAGGTTGAGTTCGGGCAAAAGGCTCTGTTTTTTCAAATTTTTATAAACATTCAGGCCTTCAATTTTCAATTCATAGTCTCTAAGATCCGGGTGGTTATTCAGATCAATGCCTGCTAAGAGTTTTGACTCCAATTTCAGGAGATTTGCGGAAGTAGTATCAGGAATCGTCTTTTCAGATAAAAAATAAGGAAGTCCGTCCTGATTCCACATAAATCTTCCCAGGTTGATACCGGCACTGTAATATTCAATAATAGCCTGGTTAAGTTGTAATCTCACATTTTGCAATTGCGTAGTGGCTTCTACGGTATCTATGAGTGCTCTGTCGCCGTTTTCAAATAATATTTTGGTGAGATTGAGCCGTTTTTCTGCATTGGTCTGATATTCAATAAGATTTGACATTACCCTATATTTTCCCCACCATTCCCAATACATTTCTGATGCCTCCAAAGCCAGATTATTGAGAAATGTCCTTTTTTGTTGCTCCGTTTGGTTTACAAATATTTCTGCATTTTTTAATTCTGCCCTTTTATAATCAATCAAAAGCCCTTTTAGCAGGGGCATTTCAATACCGAAATATCCCAACCTGCCATTGGTAAGCTCAGGGTTAATATAGTTACCGGCTGAATTATCAATTCCAGCTTTTATTTTAACCGCAAACGGCGTTTGATAATTGGCTTGTACGTTGGAGTAGTTGTAATATTGTTTGTCTTTAAGTACTTTTTGGTCATGATCAAAAACGATCGCCGGGTCAAAAGCACCCTTTGCCGCTCTTACTCCTTCCCGTGCCTGGCCTACCCTTAATTCTGTCTGCTTTGCCACCGGGTGAAATGTAAGCAGCTGCTCAATGAATTTTCCATAAGTCAAAACCTCCTGTGCATGGATTCCATAACTTGTTATCAATAAGAAGAATATTAAAATTCTTATTTTCAAAGCTTTCATTTTTTTTCAAATATTTTAAAAAAATACACTTTTAATCTAAGCTATTTTCTTAAACCATAATGTTATTTCAACTTTTATTTCTTTGCTTTTGCGGTGGTTTCCGATTTATAAAAATCAGGAGGGAAGCCGTTGATATTTCTCCAAAGTTCATAGAAAATTGGAACGTCTTTCAATAGCATAATTCCATTTGCCCCACCTCCCATCTTCAATGCCTTAGGCCAGGGTTTTTCATTTGGATCTTCGGCTATCAACACTCTGAATTTTCCATTATCAGCTACGGAAGTTTCTATTGCTGACACTTTCCCTCCGAAAGTACCATAGGAGCCTTCGGGCCAGCCACTGAAAACTATCGCCGGAAAACCATCAAACACAAATCTTACATTTTGGCCTTTTGACAACAAAGGCAAGTCAAGTGGCTCTACATATAACTCAACAGCTTTGGTGACTTCCTGAGGTACTATTTCGGCCAAAATTTCAGCTTCCTTGACGATTTCTCCAATACCAGCTTTTGCCACTTTGGTTACCTGACCATCCTGAGGAGCCGTGATGTAATAAAACTGCCGTCTGATGTCGTAATTTGAAAGTTGATTTTCGAGTTTAAAAACATCAGAGCCGGTACTGGTTGCCGCCGAAATGCTTCCAAATCTGTCTCCTTCGGTTTTCAAAATTTTATCACGGTATTCCTGTTCTGTCTGACTTTTTTCAATCTTAAGGTTTATTAATTCTTGTCTGCTTTGAAAAAATTTGTTTTCCGTTACATTGAGTTTTGCTTTCCCTTCCTGAAAAGTAACCCGTCTTTTCTCAAAATCAGTTAATGATATGGCACCGCTGTCATACAAATTTTGGGCTGATTCAAATTGCCTCTGGTAAGCCATCTGGGCGTTTTTAGCTGCAGCAAAATCGGCACTGTCACTTTTTATTTTCAGTAGTTGCTGTCCAATTTTATTATCATAAGATTGTAGTTTTAACTTTAATGAGTTCCCCAAAGCTTCCATTTGAGCCTGAGCGGTTGCTGCTTTGCCCTGATACGCCTCAATACTTTGGTTTTTGGCTTCAATCTGCTGGCGAGTACGGTCAATTAGGCTTGGATCAAAGTACTCCACCTTTACTTCTCCCAATCTCAACAACGTATCACCTTTTTTCACAAAATCACCTTCTTTTACATACCATTTTTCAATTTTCCCCGCAATCACGGCATTGATATTTTGCGGACGATCTTGCTGAAATAAAGTCGTCACAAATCCTTTTGCTCTGATATTTTGTGTCCAGGGCAAAACCAGTACGAAAGCAGCCACGGCGACAGAGCCCCAAAACCACCATTTTTTGTCGTTATTTTTTCCAATTTTATAGATTTGCCTAACCGACATCAGCTCAGTACTGGATCTTTCATTTTCCAGATCTATTTCTATGTAATTCTTCATTTTTTGAATCATTAATAATTATAATTCCAATACTTTGTCAAAGTCACCAATTTGATTGTTGCCCGTAATGACTACTGTGGCTCCGGAATTTTTTAAATAATTAATTACTGCAATAGTGTTTTTATCTTTCAAACACCAGAAAGGGTCTTCAAGGATATAAAGCTTAGAGGGCATTATCAATGCCCTGCAGAGCAAAATTTGATTTTTTACGATAGCTGGCAACCTTTTCCCCATTGGATCAATCATGGCATCAAACCCATATTCCTGATCTCTGACAAACAAATCCAGACCTACAAGGCTCGACATCTCTTTCACTTTTTCCAAATCAATACTCGGATTGTCCAGAGTGATATTTTGGAGAAGTGTACCTGAAAACAAATCAAGCTGACCAAATAGCATCCCCATATTGGATCTGAGGTTGCTCAGGTCATAGTTTTTGATAGGCAATCCGTCCACAAATATTTTTCCTTTAAAATCAGAAAAAGTACCGGAAAGTAACCGGAGAATAGTAGATTTACCGGAACCTGATTTACCGGAAATTAACATCCACTGTCCGGCATTTAATTCAAAATTGAGCTGTTCAAACACCAATCCAGTATCAGGATAGCTAAATGAAACATCCTCAAAAACAACCGAAAGCCCCTTATTGGAAGTGTTAAGTTTTAAACTACCTCCTTTTTCCAATTCAGAACCAATCACTTTATTGAGTTTTTCCACCGCTGTAAGAGCCTCATAAACCTGATCCATATTGCCGATGAGCTTTTCAATAGAAGCCATAATGGCAATTATCACAATATCGGCTGCAATAAACTGTCCGATGTTGATTTGTTGGTTGATCAACAACGCAACCCCCAAAATCAGCATAGCGGCTGTAATAAGCAATTTAAACGCCACCAAACTCCAATATTGAATAATAAGTATATCAAAATGTTTTGTGCGGGCCTCGATATATTTTGCACTTATTTTGTCTGTTCTTACTATGTTTATTCTGCTTTCTCTACCAAATTTAAAAGTTTTGATACTCCTTGCCATATCTTCCAGCCAGGAGGCCACATTATATTTATAGTCACTGGTATAAAGTGAGGTCTCAAAACCTTTTGCAGAAGTGGTTTTAAGTATAAAAATTACTATTAATAACAATACTATCCCGAAAGCGATAAAAAGCGGATGATAAAACGACAGCAGGATCGTACCTAATAAAATCTGAAACAAGGCAGCCGGTATATCAACCAACAATTTGTGAAGGCTTTTTTGTAAGGTGGGGACATCGAAAAACCTATTCACCAATTCCGGCAAATAATGGTTGTCAAGCTTTTCAATATTGAGATGAGGTAGTTTACTTCCAAACTCAAGGGCATATCTGACAAACATTTTTTGTTCGATTTTTTCGATAAATTCAAGCTGTTTGATTTGTAGCAACCCACTTAAAAAAGTACCGGTTAACACCAATACAATCAGAATTATGATAGAGGTCGATAACGAGCCTGCCATTACAAATCCTATGATGGTCTGAATACCCAAGGGTAATGATAGCGACACAATACCTGCCAAAATCGATAAAAGATAAATCCCATAAACATCTTTTTTGTCTTTTTTGAGCAAGTCCAACAACCTGCTGATTGCCACTGTAATACTCTTTTCCTGTGCCATACCTATATTTTTGATGCAAGTTAATATAAATTTTTTAAATATGATAGTATTACTATCATTAAAAAAACATTAACTTTTATTTTGTATATAAATAATATTATTAATTTTGTAAAAATATTTTAAAATAATGGCTCTTGAAGTTGTACTGAAACTTGAAAACAGCACCTATCTCAAAGATCCGCAAGGTAGTGAAATAGGGAAAAAAATAATCAAAAGTTCTATAGTTCTAATCAGTGAACTTGGATATGAGCATTTTACTTTCAAAAAGTTAGCCTTTGAAATTAAATCAACCGAGGCTACTATTTACCGATATTTTGAGAATAAACACAAAATTTTGGTTTATATCATGGAGCTATACTGGTCTTATATCCATTTACAGGTTTTGATGGCCATCCGAGAAATAAATGATACCCACAAAAAGATTGAAAAAATCATCGATTTATTGGTTTGGGAAGACAATCAGGATGTTTCTTTTGGAGGATATGATCAGTCATCTTTATACAAAATTTGTATTACAGAAGGCAGTAAAGCATTTTTATCAAAAGAGGTAGAATCACTCAACAAACAAAAACTTTTTGAACCCTACAAAGAACTGGTAGAGATGATAGCGGCAGTATTTAAGGTGCACAATCCTGATTTCAAATATTGCCGGTCGCTTGCAAGCTCGCTTATCGAGCTTTCACATTTTCAGTATTATTTTATGCACCACCTGCCCAGGTTGGCGGATCTACCTGAAAAAACCCCCAAAAGTCTGGAGATCTATCTCAGTCATATAGTTTTTGGGGCGTTAAATTTTAGATAGGAAATTTGTCTCCAGCAGCCCATTTTTCATTTCTTCTAAAACCCCGAAATCATAAACACCCTGGTAAAGTTGTACGTATAACTGATTGAGAAGATTCTCTACCTCAGCTTTTGACAAACTATCTATGTTATTTTGTAAACTTATTATCATTAAAAATTGATGAGCCGGATTATTTTTCCTTTCTAAATCAGGTAATTTGTAGATCAGGTTTTCGACAATTCTCGCCCCATATTTCTGATAAAACTGTATCCTGGAGGTATTTTGTAATCGTTTGCCCCGTTGATAGGGATGGTCAACTTCAAGCAAAACGCCTTTATTCTTTCCGAAAGAATACGCAATCACCTTTTGCATAAGCTTTCCACCTAAGCCGGCGTTTCTTTTATTGTTTTTAACCGCGAGATAATCTAAAAGAAAATAATCAGTGTTTTGTAAATCAAACAACAATGCAAAAGCCACGAGTTCTTCCTTTATATAAGCGGCAAGAAAAACTTCTTTATTTTCTTTAATTCTTTTATAAATTAATTCTGAAGGCTGTTGTTCGTTTGGGGGAAAAGCCTCATGATATATTTCTTCAAATTGAATCTGATGGTTTTTATCCAAATCTTTGATTTCCAATAACTCCATAAAAAAAGGGACATATTGCTATGTCCCTGAGTTTATTATTTCTTAATTTTCCTTATTCAAATTACTATGTTTTCGGGAATAAGAAAAATAGATTATTATACCCAAAATCATCCAGACAATCAACCTTAGCCAGTTGGTCCAGCCCAGCCCATATATCATGGCCAAACAAACCAGAATTCCCAGAATAGGTACGAGTGGTACCATTGGAGATTTAAATTTCCTTACCAGGTTGGGCTCCGTCTTTCTCAATACAATTACCGATGCCGATACTAAAATGAATGCAAACAGGGTTCCGATACTGGTCATATCACCTACAATATCACCGGGAATAAATGCAGCAAAGAGCCCCACTAAAACCAAAATGATAAGGTTGGCTTTGTAAGGCGTACGGTATTTTGGATGCAACTCACTGAAAACTTTTGGCAACAGACCATCTTTACCCATTGAATAAAACACACGTGATTGCCCTAAAAGCATAACCAGGATTACGGAAGAAAATCCGGCAAGAATAGCAACTGTCACAAAATCACCTAACCAGGAAAACCCGGTCATATATTTATTGATTGCAAAAGCCACAGAGGCTTCTTTTCCACCTGTACGGAAGTCTTCCACAGTTGCGACTCCGGTTAAAACATGTGCAAATAGTATGTAAAGCACTGTAGTTACTGCCAAACTCCCCAAAATACCGAAAGGCAAATCCTTTTTGGGGTTTATGGTTTCCTGAGCTGCCGTGCTCACGGCATCAAAACCTATAAACGCGAAGAATACCGTACCCGCAGCACCTAATATACCTTGCCAACCCCCAAAATGATGACTTATACCCTGGTCATCAATATATTTTGTGGCTTCAGGAATATATACTTCATGATTGATTGGATTGATAAATTGCCATCCGAAAACGATAATCATCAGAACTATTGCAACTTTCAGTATTACAATGATCCCATTAACAAAGGCAGACTCCTGTATCCCCTTGATCAACAATAAGCTTATCAGAGTAACTATCGTCAATGCCGGAATGTTAATTATACCCTGTATCCCATCGGGAGAAGTCTGAAACGGTGAATGTGATAGCTGATAGGGTATGGGGCTGACATGCAGCACCTCGACCAGTAGGTTATTAAGATATTCGCTCCAGGCAATACCTACGGTAGCTGCACCTACAGCATATTCAAGCATCAAATCCCAGCCAATAATCCAGGCCAAAAGCTCGCCCATAGTAGCGTAGGTATAAGTATAAGCACTACCAGACACCGGAATAGTCGAAGAAAGCTCAGCATAACTTAAACCTGCAAAAGCACACCCCACAGCTGCAACTATAAAACCTATTGTTACCGAAGGTCCGGCACTGTTTGCGGCGGCGGCGGCGGTCCTAACAAAAAGGCCTGCTCCGATAATTGCCCCAACTCCGAGAGCGATAAGTGACCAGGCAGTCAGCGTCCTTTTCAAACTTTTTTCACTATCCTCAGCTTCTGACATCAGCTGTCTGATGGTTTTCTTTCTCCAAATTGACATTAGGGTATATGGTGTTTTGTTTAAAAACTTCAAAAATGCACTTTAAATCTTAGAAATAAAAGAATTAATTGATTCCTTTGCCTGTGGCGGCCCAATAAATACCTCCATAGATGTGATCAAGGAAAGTTTGGTCAGAAAATGTCGCCGGAATATGACCCAGGGCTGTATAAAAAGCTCTGCCTCCATCGTACGGGTGATACCAGCTGATGGGGTGCATTACGCCCATTCCTTTACCTTCATTTGGCCCCCATTTTACCACCGGATTGTAGGACTTCTCATCCACTGCAACCAAAAATTTCAGGTCTGGTGAAAGCTGGTTTTTGAACTCATACCATTCATCAGTCCATAAAAACTTCTTAGGGAAACGCTCCATCCCCGGGAAATTGGAATCTACTACATTTAAGTATGCTGTCTGATTGGCCGGGTGAATTTTAAACATCATGCCTATCATTTTGGTGTACCATTCCCAATCATATTCTGTATCAGAGGCACTATGAATACCTACAAATCCTTTCCCTGATTGTATAAATTTTTCAACGGCTTTTTGTTGCTCGGCATTGAGTATGTCGCCGGTAGTATTGAGAAATATTATCACTTTATATTGCTCCAGATTTTTCTCGGTAACAAACGCGGGATTTTCCTGCCAGTCCACATCAAAAAAATGACGCTCACCCAATTTTCTGATGGCTTCAACTCCTTCATGAATAGACTCATGATGCCACCCTGCTGTTCGAGAAAAAAGAAAAACTTTAAATTGTTTTTGAGCAAAACCTCCTATCGAAACAAATAACAGGAGAAAAAGAACAGATACTTTGATTTTCATATTATAATAAATATCAGGTTGAATAAAATATATAACCGCACAAATTAACTAAATCAAACTTAAAAAAAACAAAAACCCCCGATCTAAAACAGACCGAGGGTTAATATTATCAGAAAAAATTAAGCAAAAATCATTTTTTGGAGTAAAAACACGCCAATTCCGGCAAAATAACCTATTAAAGCGTATAAACTGATTTTTTTCATATACCAGAAAAACTCAATTTTCTCAAGACCCATAGCAGCAACACCTGCAGCAGAACCGATGATCAAAATACTACCACCCGTACCTGCACAGAAGGCCAGAAGCTCCCAAAATTGATGATCAGCAGGATATTGCTCCAAACTATACATACCCATAGATGCCGCTACCAAAGGTACGTTATCAACGATTGATGAGAGAATACCGATTATAGTCACTACTATGGTTTGGTTTGAAACATGTGTATCAAGCCAGGCAGCTGCATGATGCAAAGCTCCGATGTTTTCCAAAGCAGAAACTGCAAGTAAAATCCCAAGGAAAAACAATACACTTGGCAAATCCACCTTTTCGAGAGCTCTCAAAATATTGAACCTTTTCTGAGTATGTTCATCTTTATTTTTAATTAGCATTTCGCCAATGACCCATATAACACCCAATGAGAGCATCATACCCATGAAAGGAGGTAAATGCGTGAGTGTCTTAAATACAGGTACAGAAAGTAGTCCCAACATACCTGCCCAGAAAATAATTACTTTTCCAAAATGGGCACTTGCAGAGTCATGAGAATTCTTATCAGTAGCAACTGGAGGTAATTCTCCTTTTAATGTCATAGCAGAAATCGCTAATGGCACCAATAAACTAACAATTGAAGGTAAGAATAATTGTTTCATGATGTTTCCGGTAGTGATTTGACCACCAATCCAAAGCATGGTAGTGGTTACGTCACCGATTGGCGTCCAGGCACCACCGGCATTAGCTGCAATTACTACAATACCAGCAAATAAAAGTCTGGTTTTGGAATCGGCAATTAATTTTCTCAAAAGAGCAATGATAACAATCGTAGTTGTTAAATTGTCTAATACTGCTGACATGAAAAATGCTATAATTGCAATAATCCACAGCAAGGTAGAGGTTTTTCTCGTATGAATTTTGTCCGTTATGATTTCAAATCCTCCGTAAGTTGCTACGACTTCAACGATTGTCATTGCCCCCATCAGGAAAAACAAGATACTTGCAATGTCACTCACATGGTGCAGCAACTCTTCATTGGTTTTCTCCATATTGGTTGAACTTAGTGCGATAAGAGCCCAGGTTAAAACCCCTGTCAATAGTGCTGAAGCGGATTTGTTGACAGAAAGTTTGTGCTCAAGCACAATGGCCACATAGCCAGCGATAAAAATCAGAATAATAAGTGTTTCCATATAGTAAGTTTAAATTATTAATCAGGCCAGGGTTTTAATTTTTCCCTCCAAATTTTGTTAAAATATTTTTAAAAATTGCATCTTTTAATGGATTAAAATTGCTCCCTTATCATAGCAAAATATGACAATTATCAAGGTGATACAATAAACCAATACTTTAAGCCCCTATTAGTAAGGCCATTACATTTATTAATTATTAAAATATTTGCAAAAAATAAAATTCGAAAATTGTCCAAAAAATATAATAATTTCTTGTTTATAAAGGAATTGCATAAAATAAAATCAATGCAGGGGCCTTTTTTTGATTATGCCCCCTTTAGTATCTTTTACGCTGTGCATTACTACAAATGCATCGGGTTCTATTTTTTCAAGTTCCGTATTAAGTTTGTTGATTTCAAGGCGGGTTATGACCGTGAATATGATATCAATTTCTTTGGTAGGTCCGTGTTTTCCATAACCTCCCTTGCCACTATATACGGTCACTCCCCTACCCATTTTGTTGATAATCATATCTCTTATAGCCTCGCAATGCCCCGATACTATCGTTACGCCTATATATTCTTCTATTCCCTCCACAAAAAAGTCGAGCGTTTTGGAGGCAGCCAGATAGGTAATCATCGAATACATGGCTATATCAACTCCCAGGAAATAAGCTGCTGCCGAAAAAATTAAAATATTGATGATGATAATGATATCTCCAATGGTGGTCCCTAGTTTTTTACTTAAAAATATGGCGAGTACCTCTGTTCCATCAATCACGGCTCCGCCCCTGACTGCAAAACCAATCCCTGCTCCAAGAAAAAAGCCTCCAAAAATAGCCACCAGAAGATTGTCGTCAGTAACGTTGGGAAAGCTTACAGTTGCCAATACCAATGACAAACCTGCTATAGCAAGTGATGTTTTTATGGCGAAGACCCTGCCCATCACATTATATCCCAAAATCACAAATGGAATATTGACCCCTATTACCAAAATATACAGGGGTATTCCACTCAAAGCAGAAATCAATAAGGAAATACCCGTAGCACCACCATCGATAAAATGATTGGTAAGAAGAAAACCTTTAAAGCCGAAGGAAGCAGAAAAAATTCCGATTGTAATTAAAAAGAAATCCTTCAGTGCGTGTTTGGCGGTAATTAATACTTCACGATTTTCCTTTGCTCTTCGAAAATCTGAAACAACTTCGGAATCTAAAACCGGTTTACGTATAAATATTCGCTTTAAAAATGATTTCATTCGTTGGGTTCCTGGTAAAGAGCTACAAATGAAAGCATTTTTTATTATTATCAGCAATAGGCCATTACCGATTCTAATTTCTTTTTTATCTGAATTTTAAAATAGCGGTTTTATTAATCTCGTTGATTGATCCTATTTAACTCTGGAACAGCAATGGGCTGATAAACCAAAGGAATATTCTCAACCTCAACGTCACTTTTTTCCAGTCCGAAAAACTTAGCGTCGCTCAAACTTATTCGTTTCAGGAAGAAAAATGTATTTAGAATTACCCCATCTTTTAATGTAAATTCATTTTCTACTGATAAGAATCTTTCAATTACCACAAATTTAAAGTCTGGCTCAGGGTTGTATTTGGTACTACCATCGGGCCTGATATGCAGATTAAGCTCCTTATTTTCAACCAATTTCTGAATAATCTTCTTAAAATAAACCTCTGTTTTCGGAATTACCCTAAAACCAATGTTAATATTGATTTTAAAAATCTTGTCATTCAATAATTCAAATACTTCATAATCAAGTGTATAGGGTTGATTGGTTCGGTTGATATGTAAAAACCAGTAAACGTCGGCTCTTTTGGGTTTTTTGGCCAAAATTGATTTCATGATTTTCTCTTCAATCTGATGATGAGAATTGGCCTTGGTCATGTAAATAAGGTGGGTAGAAAACTTAGGAATGCTGTCGTCTTCACTTAGCTCCGAAAGTATATCCTCATATTTCTTAATATCCACAAACTTGGTAAACCTGTTGCTTATTTTCCTTCCCGAAAAGACTGAAAACATTATAAAGAAGTAAATTCCTGAAATAATCAGGGTTATAAATCCACCATCGGGGAATTTCTTAATATTTGCAATAAAGAATGTGATTTCTATTGACAAAAACACGGTTACAAAAGCCGCTACTATAACCTTGTTCCACTTGAGTTTATAAAAAAGAAAAAAGGATAGTAAAAATGTAGTGACTAACATAGTAAGTGTAATAGCCAAGCCATAAGCTGCCTCCATATGAGCTGAATTTTTGAAATACAAAACAATCATGATACAACCTATCCAAAGCATGGTATTTACACTTGGAATAAAAATCTGACCTTTACTTTCAGAGGGTTGCCTTACTCCTACTCTTGGCCAGAAGTTTAAGTTCATGGCTTCGTTGATTAGGGTAAAACTACCGGTAATCAAAGCTTGTGAGGCTATGATTGCTGCCATAGTTGCTATAAAAATACCAGGTAATAAAAACCAATGTGGCATTACTTCAAAAAATGGATTGCGACCATGAAGAAGCAAATCGCTTTGGTTCATTAACCATGCCGCCTGACCCAGGTAATTGATTACCAGACAGGTCTTTACAAAAAACCAGGTGATACGGATATTTCCAATTCCGCAATGGCCTAAATCGCTGTAAAGTGCTTCGGCTCCGGTAGTACAAAGAAATACAGCTCCTAAAATCCAAAATCCATGATGATAATGAGTTAAAAGGTGGTATCCATATACAGGACTGAGTGCTTTAAAAATATTGGGATGGAGTATGATTTGGTTAATGCCAAGAATCAATAACATCAGAAACCATATTACCATAGCCGGCCCAAAAAACTTACCAACTTTCTCGGTGCCAAATCTTTGGAAAAAGAACAAAACAGATAGGATAATAATCACAATAGGCACCGTAGGAAGGTGGTCGAGAAAGGGAACCATTCTGAGACCCTCCACAGCAGAAGATATCGAAATAGGAGGTGTAATGATGCCGTCGGCGAGCAATGTAGTTGCACCTAAAATTGTAGGAATTACTAAACCTTTGCCATATCTTTTTACCAAAGCATAAAGTGAAAAAATTCCCCCTTCACCCTGGTTATCAGCTTGTAAAGTTAACCAGATATATTTTATAGATGTTTGAAAAACCAGTGTCCAGAATACTAAAGATATACCACCATAGACCAATTCTTCGGATATTTGTCTATGCTCAATAATGGCTTTTAAAACGTAAAGAGGACTGGTACCTATGTCGCCATATATTATTCCTAATGCCACCAAAAGTGTTGCGGCTGTAATTTTCTTGTGGTGGCCTTCGCCTATAGCAGTCATTTCTTGTTTATTTAAAGAGACACAAAATTATATGTCCTTAATAATCGAATTTTTAATTTCATTCTAATAAAAATCAAAATTGTGACCCAGACACGGTTTTTTGATGTTTTTTATAAAAAACTGTATATTTTTTGTGTCCTGATTTTTTTATTTTCAAAAAATCAAGCATTTATGAGATTCCATGCCTCACGGTAAGGCCTCCACAACAGCTTATTAGCTTTTTTATTTTTAATAAATCGCTCAGTTTCAGGATTCCATTTCAGGGACTTCCCAAGTCTGTAAGAGATTAAGCCAAGATGCATCGGTAATGTCATTTTACGTGCATATTCCAGGTTACTTTCTGGTTGTTTCCGGCTCTTAACAGAGTCCACAAAGTTTTGCTGGTGCCCCGGAGATCTTATAATTGACACCGGCACGTCGGTCACATCGAGCATCGTGATGCCATTAATAGTTATTTCTTTGCTGCCATAATCGCAAATCAAAGTGCCTTTTTCTCCTTCAAAATATGCCCCAATGCCCCTTGAGGCCGCTCCGGGTACATCTGGGGGTGTCGAGGTCCAGAATATTTTGAGGTCATCAAATTCATATTCTATATTAATAGTTTTGGGTGCATCAGCCACACCTTCCGGCTTCTCTCCATAGGCGGTTACCTTTCTCAAATTTTGAGGATTCAGGCACATCCAGACCACATCGGCTATATGGCACCAAAAATCCTGAAATACACCACCCGAATAATCCAGAAAATATCTGTAAGTGAAATGCACTCTTTCTGGCGAATACTCATGATAGGGTGCAGGCCCGAGCCACATGTCGTAGTTGAGATTAGATGGTGGTTTCTGATAATTTGAAGGTCCTAATACCGGAGGAAGGCCTGTTTTCCATAGTCTGACGGTTTTAATTTTTCCTAAAACCCCTGACTGAATAATTTCCTGTACCCGATGATAATTTTCGCCGGCATGAATTTGTGTTCCTAACTGGAATATTCTGTTGTGTTTTTGTTGTGCTGCCAGCATCAACTGACCTTCCCTTGCACTGTATGAAAGCGGTTTTTCGCCATATACATCTTTACCGGCCTCAAATGCCAATATAGCCAACTGGGCATGCCAGTGGTCAGGCGTAGCTACAGTAATGGCATCAATATCTTTACGATCAAGTACCCTTCGGAAATCATCAAACAGCTCAAGTTTGCGGTCGGGATATTTTCCGGCATATTTCTGGGCGGTATCTGAAAGGTGAATACTGTCCACATCACATATACCCACTACATCGACTTCGGGAAGAGCAGCAAACCAGTTGAGGTGGGCGTTGCCCATTCCACCGAGACCAATGTGTGCCACCCTGACTTTGTCGCTTGGTGCTACTTTTCGTGCTAAAGATGGAAATGCCGCCATTCCAAGGGTGGCCAGTGTTGTTTTCCGAAGAAATTCTCTGCGAGAGCTAAGGTTTTTCATATTCAGTATAAGGTTGATATATCTGAATATGAATTTACCAGATTTTGGGGATAAATTATAAAAAATCATAAATTTATAAATTTTCCGCTAAAAGCTCAGCCAAATCGAATACTTTCACTTCGTGTTCTTTTTCTTTGTTTTTAATACCATCTGACATCATCACCATACAAAATGGGCAGGCTACCGCAACGGTATTGCTTCCGGTTTCAAGAGCATCCTCAATGCGTTCTACATTAATATCTTTTTTGCCTTTTTCGGGCTCCTTAAACATTTGAGCTCCACCGGCACCACAACAAAGGCCGTTGGTTTTACAACGTTTCATTTCTACCAGTTCGGCGTCTAAAGCTTTGATCAGGTCTCTAGGTGCTTCATATATTTCATTGGCACGACCCAGATAGCAGGAATCATGATACGTGATTTTCCGGCCTTTAAAATCTCCACCTGTCACTTTAAGTTTTCCTTCATTTACCAAACCCTGCAGGAATTCTGAATGATGCAACACTTCATAATTGCCCCCTAGCTCTGGATATTCATTTTTCAAAGTATTAAAACAATGCGGACAAGCCGTAACAATTTTCTTTATTTCATATCCATTTAATACCTGAATATTCTGCTGTGCCAGCATCTGAAAAGTAAACTCGTTTCCTGCTCTGCGTGCCGGATCTCCTGTACAAGACTCCTCAGTGCCCAACACCGCAAATTTTATATTCAGGTGATTCAGGATTTTCACAAATGCCCGGGTAACTTTTTTATATCTGTCATCAAATGAGCCCGCACAACCTACCCAAAAAAGTACGTCGGGGCTTTCTCCATTCGCTGCCATTTCGGCCATTGTTTTTACCTGAAATTCCATATTAAAATCCTTTTTAACAAAAATAGTATGCTTGCATAACACTTCAAAATCATTTTTAATATTTATAGTTTCATGGTCGGGTTTTTATCATTAATGGTATTTTATCCAACATTAATTTTAAAATGACAGGATTTTACACAACATAGCTGTTTTATCACTAATTTCATTTGATAGTATTGAGTAATTTTGGAAGATTTAAATAATATAAAATGCTCAACAAAAATACCTTTTCAACTTCTTCGTCTATTTCGGAATATCCGGAAAGGGTTCTTCAGTTTGGTACCGGAGTACTGCTACGAGGATTATGCGATTTCCTGATTGATAAAGCCAACAAAAAAGGAATATATCAGGGTAAAATAGTAGTTGTAAAAACAACCGGACCTGATGTTTCGGAATTTTCAAACCAGGATAACCTTTATACTGTGTGTGTGAGAGGTATTGACAATGGAAAGCCTTTCGAAGAAAATGTTGTAATTGAGAGCATAAGCCGGGTTTTGAGCACAAAAACGCATTGGGAAGAAGTTTTGAAAACCGCCGAATCACAAAGTATAGATTTGGTGATTTCAAATACCACCGAAGTGGGTTTACAGTATGTTGAAGAAAATATAACAGACAATTGCCCTGATTCTTTCCCCGGAAAATTGACTGCCTGGTTATACAGAAGATACAATACCATACAAAAGCCTACAGTGGTTATTCCTACAGAATTATTGGTTGACAATGGAAAAGTGCTCCAAGAGGCAGTACTTAAACACGTAAAAAATAATAAGTTAGGTTCTGAATTTGAAAATTGGATTAATACAAAAGTGCGGTTTTGTAGCTCATTGGTGGATAGAATAGTACCCGGAAAGCCAGTTGGGGAAGAGCTCACCAACCTTTATGACCAATTGGGATATGAAGACAAATTGATATTAAAAGCAGAAGTTTATAAATTATGGGCCATTGAAGGTGAAAATCTTGAAGATACTCTTGGTTTTGCCAAAGCCGATAAAGGGATCGTGATAAGTCCTAATATTGAAAAGTACCGTGAATTAAAACTTAGGATGCTCAATGCCACGCATACATTGATGTGTGGAATGGCCTTTTTGAGTGGATTTAACTTGGTGAAAGATGCCTTAAATGATGAAATGATGGAGAAATATCTTACCATTTTGATGCTCACTGAGCTGGGGCCATCAATACCAATGGAACTTGACATAAAAACCACCCACCGATATGGCAGAGAAGTGATGGACAGGTTCAGAAATCCTTACATCGAGCATCAATGGATAAGTATCACTCTCCAATACACCACCAAAATGAGAATGAGGGCAATACCGCTTTTGATTAATTATTATAAAACATTTGAAACTGTACCTCAATATTTCGCCCGATGTTTTGCGGCATATTTACTGTTTATGAAAGTTGACCATATATCTGAGGGCAGGTATTTTGGGGTCTATGATGGCCAGGCTTATCCCATAAATTGTGATTCAGCAGAATATTTCAAAACTTTATGGGATGTGTGTACGGCTTCTGAGGTGGTTTCGGTTGTGTTGAAAAACAAAGAATTATGGGGATATGATCTTAGCACACTGAAAGACTTTGAAAGTAATGTGAGTAGTCATCTTTCAAATATGATAATATTAGGTGTAAAAGATGCGATTTCGGCTTTAAATGTATATGCTTGATAGCTTTTCTGGTGAATAAATAAGCCCTTGATACCAAAATATCAAGGGCTTTTATAATTTTTATCTTTAAAATTAAGCAACCAATTTTACTTCATAAAAAGTCGAATGCTCAAATTTTTTCTGAGCGTAATCTTTAGAAACAACAAAAGTCTTTATTGTCTTGTCTGATGGCAACTCAAACATCGCATCAGTCAGAATGGCTTCACAAATCGAACGCAAACCTCTGGCCCCCAAATTAAATACAATGGCTTGCTCTACAATATAATCAAGGGCTTCATCATCAAAAATGAGCTTGATTCCTTCCATATCAAAGAGTTTTTTATATTGCTTAACCAATGCATTTTGCGGTTCGGTAAGAATTTTCCTTAATGTGGCTTTGTCGAGAGGATTCAGATATGTCAAAAGCGGTAATCTTCCTATTAGCTCGGGAATAAGACCAAACGACTTCAAATCTTGTTGAGTTACAAACTTTAACAGGCTTTCCTCATTATTGAAGTCAAATGTATTGGTATCTACTTTAAATCCGATTGGTGCTTTATTGATACGTTTAGCAATATGACGGGCAATTCCGTCGAATGCACCACCACAAATAAATAGGATGTTTTCAGTATTGATCTGTACCAGCTGCTGGTCTGGATGTTTTCGTCCTCCCTGAGGTGGTACACCAACGATTGAGCCTTCCAAAAGTTTCAATAAGCCCTGCTGAACACCTTCGCCGCTCACATCACGGGTTATTGATGGATTGTCTGATTTTCGGGCGATTTTGTCTATTTCATCAATATACACAATACCCCGTTCCGCCAGTTCGGGGTTGAAATCTGCGGCCTGAAGTAATCTGCTAAGAATACTCTCTACGTCTTCACCAACATAACCGGCCTCAGTAAGTACAGTGGCATCGGCAATGGCAAAAGGCACCTGAAGCATGCGGGCTATTGTACGTGCAAGGTATGTTTTACCTGTCCCGGTTTCGCCCACCATGATAATATTAGACTTTTCGATGTTTACATCTTCATCACTTTTGGGCTGAGAAAGTCTTTTGTAATGGTTATAAACAGCTACCGAAAGTACTTTTTTGGCCTCATTTTGACCAATAATATATTTGTCGAGATAGTTTTTTAGCTCAACCGGAGGCTTAATGTCAAATTTCGGAGCAACCGTCTTTTTCTTCTTTCCTGGTTTAAAGCTAGAAACTCCAAGCTCTTGCTGTATCAAATCATATCCTTGCTCTATGCAAAAGTTGCAAATGTGTCCATCTGTTCCGGAAAGTAAAATTTCTACTTCATTTTTCTTTCTCCCGCAAAATGAGCAATGGGGCTCTTTATTTGAAGCCATTATTATTAATTTTTAATTTTTCTGCAAAATTACATCAAAATATGTTCCGTTTTTAATATTGCTATAGCTTTTAGCCATCGCTTTTTTATTTTACGAGCATCTCTATTTTAAAAACTACATTCAAAATATGATTTTTTCGAAAAATCAAAGTTTAAAAAATTCAAATTTCTTTACTTAATTAAAATATGAAAAAAAATAAATTCCAGTTTTAGGAATGCGTTCCAAAAATCAGAAATCATAAAAAATTTATTAAGTGGCTACAATTCTTGGTAAAGTACAACGGTTGCGTTTAAGCATTTGAAAATAAATAATCTACAGCATAATCCCTACTTTCAAACCAATGAGAATGGCACAATATTGGATAGTATCAATATTGACTGAAGGATATAAGAAATTTCCATTGATTATTTAAAATGGACCTTTCATATTCCCTTTTTCTAATTGTTTTTATATGAAAATAAGTAAGTATATATTAGGTTTATTTTTAACGGTTTGGCCGATATTATTACGGGCTCAGGAAAAAAGTCTGAATCTTTTGATTGAGAATGCTTTTAACGGTGACCTTTTACTAGATGCACTCATAGACTCTGCCCAGGCTATTTCACCTGAAGTAAACCGAATTAAATCTTCCCGCGATTTTGTAAGTTCCAATGCAGCCATTGCCCGCAATTCGATTTTCAGCTCTCTTTCACTGCGTTCAAGCTATATGTATGGCACCAACTATGCGGCGGTTAACAGCTCACAAATTGAAGATCAGGGAAGTTTGATTACCAATACACAAACGGGATTTTATAACATTGGGGTTGGACTTCAACTCCCGCTGAATCAGGTCATAAATCGCAAACATACCATTAAAGCCGGAATCTCTCAAATAAAAATGGCTGAGTCAGAAATAGAAAAAACGAAGCTATTGGTCAAACAGCAGGTGATAGAATATTATATGGAGCTTAAATTATATTATAAATTGATGCAAAACAGCAGTCTGAACAAAAACTCAGCTGAAATAAATTATACGATGGCCGAAAAAGAATTTCTGAACGGGCAGTTGACTTTAGACCAAATATCGAGGATACAGGAAATCAGTATCAAAGCTCAAAGCGATTATGAAACTAACCTGAACCGTTTTCAGCAAAGTTTGCTTCAACTCAAAGCCCTCACCGGAGTAGATTTTTATGAATTATTAAATACCATCAAATGAGCTTTATACATTTCATAAAACTGCTTTATAGAAATCTTATCTGGTTGGTTTCCATTCCGGTAGTATTGGCCGCTTCAGTATATTATTTTACAAGAAATGAAAAAAAGGTTTATTCTTCCGAATCTATCATTTATACAGGTATTGCCTCGGGGTACAGTCTGAACGGAACTAACAAGGCTGATTTTTATTCGACCAGCAATGCCTTTGACAACCTTATTTCTTTAATTGATTCAAGAGAAACCAAAGAAGATGTGAGTATCAGCCTTTTGGCAGAGCATTTGCAAAAAACAAAATCAAATTCAGAAGAAATTGGATATGAGGCATTTGGAGATTTACAAAATTTAATAGAAGAAAAAACGAGAAAAAAACTCAAAGGTGCCACCGTAGAAAAAACCAAAGAGAACATATTGAAAATGATGAATTCATCCGATGATAATCTTATCATAGAAATCATCAATTCATCAAATCCTTATTATTCCCTGAAAGCACTCAATACAATAAAAGCAAATCGTATCAGCAACAGTGATTTGATTAAAATCAGTTATGAAACCAATGACCCCGGAATATGCCGGAGGACCTTAGAGTTGCTCGAACATTCTTTTATGCGAAAACACAGATTGCTCAAAGAGGGTCAAACGGAGTCTGTCGTTAAATATTTTGAAGAAGAAACCGAAAAGGCTTTCGCTAAACTCGATTCTTCAGAAAAACTCTTTTTGCAGTTTAACAAGCAATACGATATCATCAATTATTATGAGCAAACCAAAGCCATTGCGGGTGAAAAAGAAGATTTATATGCTCTGAATCACACTTTGGAAATGGACAAGCATGCATCGGATGTTTCGCTAAAAAAAGTAAATAGCAGCATCAAAAACCGGGTTTATCAAAATTTGTATAACACTCAGATTCTGGAGGAAAGAAAAGAACTTTCTAAATTATATACTCAAATTACCACCCTTCAACTAGCCGGTGCCAATGCCACTGAATCACAAAAACAAGAACTGGAAAATTTTAATGCTCAGGTAAAAGATAAAGAGAAAAGTTTGAAAAGATCTCTTGAAAACCTTTACAAAGAAACCAATACAGCAGAAGGTATTCCGACAAAGGAAATACTAGATGAATGGCTCAAAACCACACTGAGTTTTGAACAAAGTAAAGCCCGTTTGGCTGTAATGGATGAACGTAAGAAAGAATTTGATCAAGAATACAAAAGATATGCACCACTCGGAGCTATGCTCAAAAAAATTGAAAGACAAATAGAAGTGTCGGAAGAAGCTTATCTTGAACTATTACATGGCCTGAGCATGGCAAGGTTAAACCAACAAAATGCCGAACTCACCACCAAACTCAATGTAGTGGATCCGCCTTATTTGCCGGTTCAACCCAACAAATCCAAAAGAATGATTCAGGTGGCATTATCGTTTATTGTGGGATTTGTAATGGTATTAGCGTTTATTTTGGTCAATGCCCTCATCAATAAAACCCTACTGGAACCTCAAAGGGCAGCTAAACTAATCGATTTGCCTTTTTTGGGTTTGTTCCCGCTTACAACTGAAAGCCCTCGTTTCCTGAAAATGTCAAAACTGAGGCTGGTGCAGCAATTGCTATCCAAACTGGAGCTGAACAACAACAAGACCATAAAAATTGGTCTGGCCAGTACTGAACATGGTGAAGGAAAAACCACAATGGCCAATATGTTTAAAGATGAGCTTGAAAAACTAAACTATGAAGTGGAAGTTTTAGCTTGGAATCCTCTGATTGATAATCAAAATGAAGAACCTCAAACGGCTCATGTAACGATCTTTGAATTGCCCTCTTTTGACAGCCTCATTATTAAGCCGGGAACATTCCCATCTCTTGATTTGACAATATTAATTGCACGAGCCAACAGGGTTTGGACCCGTATAGACAAAGAAATGCTAACAATTTTCAGAAACACCACTGGTACCAAACCATGGTTGCTGCTCAATGCGGTAGAGACTGATTTTGCAGAAGAGTATATAGGAGAAGTGCCTAAAAACCGGAATTATTTCAGAAGACTACTTAAACAACTTGTGAAATTCCAGTTTGGTCAAAGAAGAAAAATTAAATAAATGTGCTAACTATGTCATCAAAAGTCGTTAAAAATCAAATTCTTGCACTTTCTGGCCAGGTATTGCCAGCGGCTTTGGGCATGGTGTCGTTTATGTGGTTGGTAAGAATACTTGATCCAAAAGTTTTGGGAGAATATTTGATATATATGACTTCAGTGGTACTATTCGAAATGGTCAAATCAGGCGGTTTGCAATCAGCACTGGTTATGAAAGTTTCGGATAAAGACCCTGTCAAAAGAAACAGAGTAATTGGAAGTGCTTATTGGCTTGGTGGAATTGTGGTTTCTCTTTCCGGAATAATACTTTTAGTCACCTATTTTTTGCCTTATGGTTCTGAAGACTCCGGCTTTAAGGTGTTTTGTTTGTGGTATTCTGTTTTGGGTATCATTACTTTACCTCTTCACATTGCCGAAGCAGAAGCTGTTGCTGACCAGAATCTTATCTTTTTGTTACTACTTCGGATTTTGCAAAGTATTAATCCACTGATCGTGGCATTATTTGCATTTTTGGGATATAACTCACTCCAATGGCTTGCCACAGTGCATGTAGGTGTAAATGTTCTTCTACTGTTTTATGTTTTGATTTCCAAAAAAACAAATCCGGCTCTTATTCTGAAAAAAACAAAAGAAGAGGTCAGGAGTCTTGTAAATCTCATAAAATATACTCTGGCAACTTTGGGAACGACCAATATTCTCAAAAGTGCTGATACTTTTTTGATCGGATCGTTTCTCGGACCAACTTTTGTTGCACTATATGCCATTCCACAGAAACTCACCGAATTGTTCGAGATTCCCTTGCGTACACTCAGCACCACAGCATTTCCGCAATTGGCAGCACATCACAATGCCCGCGACAAACATGGTTTCAATAACTCCTTTATCAGTTATCTAACCTGGGCTTACATATTATACATTCCAGGCTTGATATTAGCTTTTATTTTGGCCCCATTTCTTGTTTTATTAATTGGGGGAGAAAAATATGCCAATTCCACTGACATTTTCAGGGTATTTGTCTTTTTCGGTGCGTTTTTGCCTCTTAACAGAATAACTGGAATTGTACTCGATGCTATTCAGAAGCCAGGGTTTAATTTTTTGAAAGTAGCAACTATGGCCTCGGTAAACATAATTGCAGATGTCGCTGCACTTTATTTTTCGGGCGATTTACGTTGGGTGGCGTTTGCATCTGTTGTAAATGCTGCAACCGGCTGTTTTCTGGGATTATTTTTTATCAAAAAAGCAGGTGTTCTTAATGATGAAAAAATAATGCCACTGGTCGTAAGAAATTTCTCTGAAATATTAAACAAGGTAAAACTAAAACTGGCTATTTCAAGATGATATCCACTTCTTCAAATAGTGAAATATCTGTCTTCCAAAAATCAATACTTATTTTATTGGTTTTTGCAGGTACTTTTTTGTTTGGATACTTTCTGGCTAATGGAGGAGTAGCGGCGGAAGCAGCCATAGTTATTTTACCATTCGCTTTGGCATATATTGTTTGGGTGTTTTATAACCCTAAAGTTGGATTTATTAGTGTCTTGATTTATGCTTTTTTTATGCCCACAATCGGAAAGCATATCCCTGGCTTGCAGGTCGGCTTATTGGTTGATGGACTTATGGTATTGAGCTGGTTGGGAATATTTTTTTATCGTACCCATAAATTCAGGTTTCGTCATCTCAATAATAATCTGGTTTGGCTTGCAGTTTTTTGGATGGGCCTTACTGTATTACAGATTGCTAATCCTTCCCGACCAAGTATCCAGGGCTGGTTTCAGGAAATGCGTTCGGCAGCTCTCTATTGGTTTCTGATGACACCACTCACTATTTTGGTTATGAAAAAGAAATCAGACATAACCCTTTTCCTGGATATAATCATCATCATTTCTCTTTTGGGGGCTCTTTATGGTATGAAGCAGCTATATATCGGTGTAGATGCAGCAGAAAACCGGTGGCTGGAAGCAGGAGCAAGAAAAACCCACATTTTGTTTGGAAAGCTGAGGGTGTTCTCTTTTTACAATGAGGCCGCACAGTTTGGAGCCTCGCAAGCTCATATCGCTGTAATCAGCGGAGTTTTGGCTACAGGACCCTTTTCTTTCCGAAGGAAATTCTTTTATTGGGTTGCCACCGCATTTATATTCTATGGAATGCTTATCTCCGGCACACGTGGAGCCATGGGAGCTCTTTTGGGTGGCGGATTATTGTTTTTGATTTTAATACGCCAGACCAAACTATTAGTAATGGGATTACTCGTGGGTGTTGGATTTTTCGGAATGCTAAAATTCACTTACATCGGTCAGGGTAATGACCAGATTCGTAGAATGCGAACCTCTCTCGACCCCAACGATGCATCTTTACAAGTGAGACTCATCAATCAGAGAATACTAAAAGATATGCTGGCTAGTAAGCCTTTTGGTACTGGTGTTGGCACCATTGGTCAATGGGGAACTACTTATAATAAGCATATTCCAACTGCCAAAATACCCCCTGATAGCTTATATGTAAAAATATGGGTAATGTATGGTATCATAGGATTTATATTATGGTTTGGAATCATGATGTTTATTATTGCCAAAGGCTCTGGCATAGCCTGGTGTACCCGCGATCCGATTTTGCGAAACCAGCTCATTGCCTTATGTGCGGGATCATTTGGAAGTCTTTTTGCAAGTTATGGAAATGAAGTTATGAATGCTCTTCCTTCCTCGGTTATTGTATTTATATCCTGGACTTTGGTTTTTATAAGCAGAAAATGGGACACACCGGAAATTAAATCTATTCAGTCATGAAAAAACCTTTGGTTTCGATAATTACTGTCAATTATGACACTCCTAAAGTAACAGCAGAGATGCTGGCAACCTTAAAAACTCAGAATTATGACAATTTTGAGATCATAGTGGTTGATAATGCATCTCCAAAATTCACTTCTAAACATCTGAAAAAAGATTTTCCATTTATTATACACATTTCTTCTCCCAAGAATCTTGGTTTTGCCGGAGGGAATAACCTGGGTCTGGCTTTTGCAAAAGGAGAATACATATTTTTGGCCAACAACGACACCGAGTTTACGCCGGATCTTATGGGTACATTGGTTGAATATCTTGAAAACCACCCTGAATGTGGAATTGCCTGCCCAAAAATCAAATATCACTTTATGCCGGATACCATTCAGTATGCCGGTGCTGTGGGTCTTAGCCCGCTGACTAGCAGAAGTTATGATATTGGTTATTTGAAAAAAGATGATGGAACATTTGACGATTGTCGCAGGACTGACTTACCCAATGGTGCCGCTATGATGATGCGAAGGGCAGACCTTGAAAAAGTAGGCCAAATGAGCGAAATGTTCTTTTTATACTACGAAGAGCTGGATTGGGCTTACAGATTTAAAAAGGCTGGTTTGGAGGTACATTATGTGGGTACAGCTTCTATTTTTCATAAAGAATCGGTATCGACCGGAAAAAACTCGGCTTTTAAATCTTATTATCTTTTCCGAAACCGCCTTTTGTACATCAGACGTAACTACCCGATTTTACAATTTTTGATAGCCGCAGGATTTTTTACACTGGTTTCCACACCCATTCATATGCTCAAACATGCTCTTAAAAAAGAATGGAGACACTCAAAAGCAATTTTCAATGCCTTAAAGTGGAATTTAACTCATTCGGCACATAAAGAACCTTCCATACATTCATCAAATTTTCTGGGACAATTAAAAATCGACTAAAATGGCTTACAACATATTTCTGATAATTATCGCAATTTTAACCTGCTATGCAGCCATTCAGGTTTTGTATTTGCTGATATTTTCTTTGGCAGGACATATTGGTTCAAGGGAAAAATTTGCTGAGGCTGATTCTTTTCACAAAATCAGAATATTCATTCCGGGTTACAAAGAAGATAAGGTAATCATCGAAACGGCACATAATGCTCTGCTTCAGGATTATCCCAAAGAAAAATATGAAGTGGTGGTAATTGCCGACCAGTTTTCTGATTCAACATTGACCACATTGAGATCTCTCCCGATTAAAGTGATCGAAGTTTATTTTGAAAAAAGTACCAAAGGAAAGGCCTTGCATAATGCATTAGAACTTACCCAGGATGCCCCGGTAGATCTCGTGCTTATTCTTGATGCCGACAACCATATGGAGCCCGGATTTTTGAAAGAACTCAACAATGCTTATTCGGCTGGTTACAAGGTTATTCAAGGTCATAGGATTGCAAAAAATATCAATACCCCGTTTGCTTTGCTAGATGCATGTACCGAGGAGATCAACAATCATATCTTCAGACGTGGACATGTCGCTTTGGGGTTGCCATCGGCTTTGATTGGAAGCGGCATGGCATTCGACTGGAAGCTGTTTAACGAAATCATGCAGAATATCGGTGATACATCTGGTGAAGATAAAGAGCTGGAGTTTAGAATCGTCAGGAGAAGAATTCCTATTGCTTTCCTCGATGATTCACATGTTTTGGATGAAAAAGTAGCCCAAAGTGATGTATTCTCAAAGCAAAGAAGCCGTTGGCTGGCAACACAAGTAGAATTTTTTCAGAAATATTTCCTAGAGAGCTGGGTACAGCTCTTTAAAGGAAATGTAGCTTTTTTTAATAAAGTTTTTCAGACTTATTTGCTTCCCAGGGTGCTTTTGGTGGTGGCAGTTTTGGCCCTAATTTTTATTAGTTTTTTTGTAAGCAAAAATCTGTTTTTTGTAAATCTGGTTTTGTGCGTTTTGCTTATGTTAAGTTTACTGATAGGAATTCCCCGAAACTGGTATACCAGAAACCTTTTGCAGGCTTTTCTGGAGATCCCCGGTGCGATTTTAGGTATTTTGAAATCCCTGACTCAGATAGGAAAAGCTCGAAAACAATTTATTCATACGCCTCATGGCGATGCCAACCAAAATCATAGTTAATATGCCCTGGAGTGTTATTTTTCCGTTTATCATCATAGCGATTATCTGGGGTTTTAGGTCTGGGAAAAACCACAAGAACAAACCTCGTGCTACGCGTAAAGATTTGCCTTTTTAATCATGATTGATCAAAATACATTCAGAAACCTTCCGGTTTTTATCACCAGCATGTCACGCTGGGATGGTGACGTTTCATCGGCATCGCTTTCTTTGGCGAAAGTTTTAAGCCGTGAAAATGAAGTTTACTATATAGATTTCCCTTATTCCGCAGCAGATGTCTGGAGAGAAAGGAAAAGTAAAACAGTAAAAAGCAGAATGAAAGCTCTGCTTTGGGGTAAAAATTTCACCCGGAAAGTACCCGGTTATCCTGAAAAATTTACAGCTGTTACTCCCAGAGCGGTAATCCCAAATTACTCGATGGCTGAGGGCAGTTTATATGAATGGACCAGTGATATTAATAATCGCATTCTGGCAGGGATAATTAAGAAAATTTGCAAAAAAAATGGCATAAAAGACTATATTCTGATAAACTCTTTCAACCCTCTGTATCTTTCTGAAGTTAACCGTTACCTTGAGCCCACATTGAGTGTGTACCATAGTCGCGACGCCATTGAAGAAGTGCCCGGGCATGGCCTAAGAAAAGAAAATATTTGCATCAAAAATTATGACCTCGTTATGGCCACTTCCAGGCAGTTGTGCCGGAAAATCGGAGAGCGAAACGACCGGTTTATAAATTATTTCCCCAATGGTGGTGATGTAAAGTTATTCAGAACTGCGGTCACTGAAAATCTGATAAAACCCACTGAACTGGAAGATATCAAAACCCCAATAATCGGTTATACAGGGGCCCTATGCCAAAGAATTGATTATGAATTGCTTGTAAAAATTTTGGAAGAAAACAAGGATAAAACCGTGGTAATGGTAGGTCCAAGGAAAGATAAAGAATTTACTAAAATCAATCTTGATCAGTATCCCAATATCAGGTTTACAGGTCCCAAAAGAATCGAAGAGCTGCCTTCCTATCTCAGATATTTTGATTGTGCTATTATTCCTTTCAAAAAAAATAATCTGACAGGTGGTATATATCCTTTAAAAATAAATGAATATCTGGCTACCGGAAGGTCAGTTGTTTCAACCGATTTTTCGGAAGACATCAATCAGTTTGGACAACATATCAAACTGGCAGCTACACACGAAGATTTTTTGAAAGCTATCCCTGAGGCAATTTCAGTAAAAGACGAAAAACTCGAAGGAAGATATCTTGCCTCACTGGAAAATAGTTGGGAAAACCGACTGAAATTGTTCTGGAATCTGGCTTTTAATACTTATTCTGAGAAAAAATCAGTTTGATTTTACACTTATCCATTCACCGGATTGGGCATCATATTGCTTAATAACTCTGGCGGGATTGCCCACGGCGACACTATAAGGAGGAATACTTTTTGTAACAACTGCTCCCGCTGCCACCACTGAATGTTTGCCAATTTTTACTCCGGCAGTGATTACCACATTGGCTCCAATCCAACAGTCATCTTCCACTGTGATTTCAGATACGGTTTCTCCCTGCAAGTAGATAGGAGTGTTGGGATCTTTATAGTTGTGATTGAGACCACTCATTACAATATTTTGTGCAAAAATCACATTGTCACCAATTGTTACCGGTCCTATGACTACATTTCCGATACCGATTCGTGTATGTTTGCCGATTCTAACCGGGCCAACTCCATTGTTTATAGTTGCAAAGTCTTCAATAGTAGAATAGTCTCCCATTTCAAATGGCTGAAAAGGCAAAACATCCACCCGGGTTCTTCTGCATATTACAGTACCTTTTCCTTTTTTATGAAAAAATGGATTGACAAACCACTTGACCCAAACTCTCGGTCTGGCCTGATGACTCGGAATCAAGCACCAATGTACAAATCGCTTGATGCCGGGATTTGATTTTATTATTGAAACAATGCTCATTTTCTGGAAAGATATTTCTTAAATCTGATTTTGAACGCATTTACTATTCCTCCGTCTAACTGAATTCGGCGATCGCTGGTCCAGACCTTCGCTTTGCTGTCATGTACCGCTTTTATTTTTCCTCCCGCCTGCATGAGCCTTAGAGCCATCATACCATCTTCAGTAGCATTGGTTTCCAGCTGACCCACCGTTCCTCTGAAAGTTCGTTGCACTTCAATGTCGTATCCATTTACCTCCCTGCCTTTTTGGGCTTCAAAACCCATGTAAAAGCCATATACATTGAGGTAAGGTTCGTTTTTTTCTTTTCTTTTTGAAATAAAACTACTTAGCAATTCATAAATCCCATACATCCACCTTTGGCTGGGTTTTTCGGGAATAAACGAATAGGTGCTGTGAACACAATAAACAGGTTTGTCATCAGAAGACTGAAATGCGTCAATCATCAAATTAATCCATTGAGGTGGATACAGTGTATCACTGTCTCCTGTCAAAACATATTTTCCCTGAGCTATAGCCAGGCCCGTGGTGCGGGCATGTCCAACACCTTGTCTGGTTTCTGAAACAGTCTTTATGCCCAAATCATGCAACAAATTGGATGTTCCATCGGTCGAATTATTGTCAACAATGATTAATTCGGTAGGGTATTTTAAATCGGAATTCGCAAGTGACCAAAGGGTGTGTAGAATACCGAATTCTTCGTTCCATGCCGGGATCACCATACTCACTAAAGGATTGTCAACTCTAAATCGTAACAATTTCTGCTTTAAATCCTGAATTTCTTCAGAACTATAATCGGCAATATTCAGAGGTTTTTTTAAAAGGTTTTTAACCCAAACCGGCATTCCAAAGTCTGTCATGATTTTGTAAAATTTAAGCGGCTCTGTTTACTTTTTCCCAAATTCCCGAACCAATGCCATTCCTGTATCTGAAATATCCCTTAATGGCACAGTAATTCATAAAGCTGAAATAAAATGGCACAAATAGGAGTTTTACTCTGATTTTACGGCTTTCAAGATAGTATCCTAAGACTGAAAGGGCATAAAACAGAAATTGCCCTGCTAGTAATAATTGATAGATTCGGTTATCGAGAAATGTATTTTGATTTATCAAAAGGCTGTTGATGACCACTAACAATGGCAGACAAAAAGGCGTCACTGCCCAACGCATCGCTCTATGCGATACATACTGGAAGGAGAGCCACCCGTATTTGAAAATATTAAGCAGAGGCATTAATCTGGCCATGGCCTGAAATCCTCCGGCAGCTATCCTCACTTTTCGTTTCATCTCGTCGGCTATTGAGAAAGAAGGCCGCTCAGAAGCAAAAGCATCGGGTTCATATACAACTCTGAAGCCATCGGCAGCGATACGCAGTGAAATTATAAAATCATCAAGCAAGGTGTCTTTTTCTACTTCTCCAAAAAGTTCAGTACGTACAGCAAACAATTCTCCGGCTGCTCCTACTACCGTGTGAAGTTCGGTATCAAGTTTTTTCAGGAAAGATTCGTATTTCCAGTAAAGTCCCTCTCCTGCACCAGCAGCTGCTTCAGAAGCGTCCATCATTACACGCTTTTCGCCAGCTACAGCTCCTACGTTTTGATCGATAAAATGCCTAACTATATTCCTGATAACCAATTTGTTAAGGTGAGTATTGGCATCCGAAAATATTACAACCGGCGTTGTAACCGTTTTCACAGCAATATTCATTGCTTCTATTTTTCCTCTTCTTACATTACCGCTAAGCAGACGCATGTTGGGATATTCGCCACTTCTACGTTCAAGCCATTCGGTAGTACCGTCGGTAGAGCCTTCTGTCACAAATAAAACTTCGAGTTTGTCCTGAGGATAATCAATCGCATAAGTATTGCGTAGTTTTTCTTCAATACACGACATTTCATTATAGGCAGGAATTACAAGTGTAACTTTGGGTTCGTAGGCGTTTTCAATGTGCTTAGGTTCCCGATTTTTAAATAGATTCTTGATTTTTACCAAAACCCAAACCAGAATTCCGTATCCGATGTAGGTGTAAAAAACCAAAAAGATTATAAACCAAAATGATACTTCTAAAAATGTATTCATAAGACTTTAATTTTTTAAAATTATGCTGATTGCAAAATCACCTCTTCATGAGGTTTTATTGAAAGAATTGAATAATATTGTTCCAAATATTTCTTTGCGGTATTTTCCCAACTAAAATGCCCGATTCTTTCGAGTCCTTTCAACCTGAGTTCCTGTCTCAAGGTATTATTCTTCAACAGTTTTTCCATGCCAGCGGTGATTTGTGTTGGGTCATTGGGGTCGATCAAAATGGCCGCATCACCTGCCACCTCGGGCATGCTGGAAGTATTTGATGTGATTACCGGTGTGCCCTGGCTCATGGCTTCTAATATAGGCAACCCGAATCCCTCACGAAGCGAGGGAAACAGGAATACCTTTGCATAGCTATAAAGGAATGTCAGCTCGTCCTGACTTACAAAGCCAGGTGTAATGATTTGTCGTTTCAGAATATTAGAAGAATTGGGTGGCATTTGATCAGCAACAAATTTTCGGTTTACGCCTGTTATTACCAACTGAAAATCGGGGTGATTTTGTGCATAAGCCACAAAAGACTTTAAAAGGTTGGGAGTGTTTTTTCTGGGTTCTACATTACCCAAAAACAAAGCAAATTCATCCCCTAATAAAAACTTTTCAGACATCTCAAAAGCTAACGTTTCAGGAATTTTATGTCCGAAATTCTTACTTACTCCATTGTGAATAACCTCCAGCTTTTGATTTTCTAAATTTGTAAGACCTAAAATATTCTCTCTTTCCTGATGTGAAATCGTAATCACTTTGACGGTGCGTCTTATAATGGCCGGAACCAGCCATTTTCGGTATAAATTGCCAAATTTTTGATACCAACTCATGGTATTTTTTCCTTTTCTTTTTTCAAGAAAGATTACATCATGAAGCGTCAGAATTATAGGACAAGGGCAAAAAAATGGAGCGGTATTAGAAGTACAATGCAGCAAATCAATTTTGTAGTACCATGCATAAATGGGAAGAATTATTTGTTCCCAAATAATATAAGGATATGATGAGGTTTCAATGACTTTGACGTTTGGAGTAGATTTAAGGCAGCTGTTGTCTTCATCTTTTTTTATGAAAATATAATATTGATTTTTGGTGTCAATGTTCTGAATGGCTTTTACCAGCTCCAAAGCCACTACATCCATGCCATGTTTGTGTGACCGGAAAATCCTCTGAGCTTCAATACCTATTCTCATTTCTGTTATTTATTAATTGAATTGGCCGGAGGTCGATAGTAAACAAACCTTCCGGACGGGATAATCTCATTCCTCATAGGTCAATCCAATACTTATGCCAAAAAGACGAAATAAAATATTTGAAAATAAAATATTGATAATTAGTTATTTAAGTATATAAAAATGATGCCGTTCAATAATGAACTTTCCATTATTTGGAATGAATTCTGAATTTGGAAATTAGATTTGTGCAAATTCTCTTTTTTGTAAATGTCTATACCCCCTTTGCCAAATATGTAAATTGAAATTTTCCAACACATTTTTTTAGTTTTGCTAAAAACAAACAGGTAATTATTATGAAAGCTTTTTTTATTGATAAATTTGAATACACACGTGTTCAAAATCAAAAGTTGACCGATCTATTCCTTGAAAATCCTAAATTACTAAACGATTATAATTCCAGAATTTTCAGTCATGTACTCGATGCTCACCACATCTGGAACAACCGGTTAAATCATACCATACCGGATTTAGGCGTTTGGGAGATCATTGAACCCGAAAATATGAGTAAACTGATAGAAGAAAACCATCTGAATAGCCTCAATTATATTCAAAAATGTGATTTGAACGAAAAGATTAGCTATAAAACTTCTAAAGGAATCCCGATGTACAGTAAGGTAGAAGATATCCTTTTTCATATGGTAAACCATGCAACCCATCACCGCGGACAGGTGCTTTCAGAAATCAGAAGGCTTGGAGGCGAACCACCGGTTACAGATTATATTTTTTATAAGAGGTAAAGGCTCTATAAATTACATTAGACCCGACCTACATTACAGACCTGCCTAAGAAGTTTTTTTGAGCCAATAATCATAAAAAAAGCTCTCCCCGATGGAAGAGCTTTCTTTCTCATAAAACCAATTAAATTTATCAATTACGATATAATACTTCGTCAATGAGACCATAGGTTTTTGCCTCCTCGGCTTTCATCCAGTAATCACGGTCTGAGTCAGCTTCAATTTGCTCAAAAGATTTTCCTGTATGTTGAGCAAGAATCTCATATAGTTCTTTTCTAAGCTCAATAATTTGTTTAACAGTGATTTCCATGTCTCTTGACTGACCTTGTGCACCACCACTTGGCTGATGTATCATTACACGGGCGTGAGGAAGAGCAGTACGCTTTCCGGCAGCACCACCTGCTAGTAATACTGCACCCATTGAAGCAGCCAATGAAGTACAAATTGTTGCAACTTCGGGTCTTACATATTGCATGGTGTCGTACATTCCCAAGCCGGCATAAACAGATCCTCCCGGACTATTGATGTACATCAAAATATCTTTTTTGGCATCAACAGACTCCAAAAATAACAGCTGAGCTACTACGATGTTGGCGATTTGGTCATCAACTCCGGTACCCAGAAAAATGATCCTGTCCATGATTAATCTCGAAAAAACATCAATTGCAGCAAAACGCATCGGACGCTCTTCAATAATGTTGGGAGTCATGTTGGTCACATTGTGTTTCATGTAGTCGTCGATGGTGAGACCGCTCATTCCTACATGATGTACAGCATATTTTCTAAATTCTTCTCCTAAATGCATGATAATTCTTTTTTTAATTTATCTAAAATCAAAACTATGTAAAGTTTTTAAAAGTTCAATCTCCAAAATCAAAAATCGGGTACCTGACCTCGTCAAATACCCGATTTTAGAATATTTTATAACCAGATTAAGCCTTGAACCTTTCGTTAGCTATTTCAGTAAACTCATCAACCATAACTGTTTTCTGGTCTTTTTTGATTTTTTCTTTCAGGAAATTAACCACTTTACGTCCAAAAGCTTTGTCGGTATATTTTCTAACATCTTCCTGCTTTTTCTCAGCAAGTTGCTTTTTAGCCATTTGATCAATAAATTCTTCCATTCCATCAAAGCCCTGACCACCGAAATACCCTCTGATTTCTTCTTTGACCTCTTCCAGCACATCGTTGTATTCCAGTTTGATATCGTGTTGCTTGGCAATTTCGGTTTTAATCAAATCAAGTTTCAGCCCTTTTGCAATGGCATCAAACTCACGGTCGATGTCTTCCTGGGTAGCCTTTCCTTCATTAAGCTCTAGTAACCATTTTTTTAGAAATTCAACCGGAAGCTCAATAGCAGTATTTTGAACAAGTAAGTTGTCAATATCAAAATCAAGCAGAAAATCAGCCTCTCTGCTATAGTTTCCTTTTATTATTTGCTTAACCTGATTTCTAAAATCTGCTTCATCGGTCGCTTTTCCGGGCGTACCCAAAACTCTGTCAAAAAATGCCTGATCCATATCAGCAGGTTGCATTCTGGAAATTTTCTCCACTTCAAATTCAAACTCACCACTCAAAGCTGCTGCATCTTCATCTGACTTACCGGTGGCAAATCCTAATTCTTTTACGGTTTCGAAAATTGACTGAATGTCAAAAGTTACTTTACTTCCCTTTTCGAGTCCTTTGAAAATAAACTGAGAGGCTACTTTTACTTTATCAGTTGGAATACCTGACTGAAAAAAGAATTCTGTTGAAGCCTGACTTAGTTTCCCGAAAACTAAATCTCCCAATTCTACCTCTTCGGGCTCAATTTCATTGCCAAACCTATTTTTGAGGTCTTCAATAGACTTGTTGGTTTGTTCATCAGAGGGCTCAATTTCATAATGAGTGATAGAAGGAAGACTATCAATATCTATGGTAAAATCAGATGCAAAACCGATTTCATACTCAAACTTGTACTCTTTTTGAGCTGACCAATCAATTTTATATGAGTCTTCTTTGGGCAAAGGCTCCCCTACTACCTTGATTTTATTATCAGCAACGGCCTTATTTACTTCATCAGAAGCGATTTTTATCACTTCGTCAATAAGTACACTTTTACCATATATGCTTTTGATATATTGCAAAGGCACATGTCCTGGTCTAAAACCTTTAACATGGGCTGTTTTGGCATATTCTTTTAGTTTTTTATCTACTGCAGGAGCATAATCGGCTTCACTTACCTCTACAGTGAGATTGGCGAAAGTCGAAGAAATTTTGTCGAATTTTGTTTGCATTAATTTACAACGATTTTTACAGAAGTTCTTAAAAATTCAAAAACCCTTCAAACTGGTTATCCGGTTTGAAGGGTTAGAAGTACGGGCGGAGGGAATCGAACCCCCACGCCTTGCGGCACTAGATCCTAAGTCTAGCACGTCTACCAGTTCCGCCACGCCCGCATAGAATAAGACCGTTTCTCATTCGGGCTGCAAAGTTAGTTTTATTTTTTTATTATTCAAAAAATCTTTTTCTTTTTTTCAATAAATTAAAATAATTGTGAAATGGAATCGACAAAAATATTCTACGGGTGTCTAACGGTTCTGTAAATATGAAATTTACTTATTGCAAAATAAGGTGCCCATGTTTGTAAAAATCCATCCATTTGTTGAAATATCGTTAATCCAATTTCTTTTTATAATTAACAATGTTTTTGGTCTTTTCAATTTTTGTTTACTTTAGCATATCAAGTATGTTTTCCGAAAATAAGGGGTAAATCATGAGTCAGCAAATCATAAATAACAAATCACCGGAAAAAGAATATTATTCGGAAACCGAAAAGAAAGAGATTTCGAAAAGATATCGGAAAATCTTAAACGGAGCCAAAGAATACATAAAAGAAGGTGACACCAGGGTAATAAGAAAGGCATTGAACATTTCGATGGAAGCACATAAAGAGATGCGTCGAAAGTCAGGCGAACCTTATATTTATCACCCACTTGAGGTTGCATTGATTTGTGTTGAGGAAATTGGCCTGGGGCCCACTTCAATAATCTGTGCTCTGTTACATGATGTAGTTGAAGACACACATATCACGCTCAAAGAAATTGAAAAAGACTTTGGGCCTAAAGTAGCTCAAATAATCGATGGCTTGACCAAGATCGCAGAGAATTTTGAACAAACCCAAAGTGCACAAGCAGAAAACTTCCGGAAAATGCTTCTTACCCTCTCACAAGATGTAAGGGTTATTTTGATAAAATTAGCTGACAGACTGCACAACATGCGTACACTTGGTAGCATGGCCAGAAACTCCCAACTGAAAATCGCACATGAAACAATTTATATCTACGCTCCTCTGGCACACCGGCTAGGTCTCTATCAGATAAAATCAGAACTTGAAGATCTTTATTTGAAATATACAGAACCCGAGAAATATAAAGAGATTTCTTCTAAACTGAGTTCATCAAAAACGGCCAGAAAAAGGTTAATTGACGGGTTTATGAAACCTCTCAACAAACGTCTCGCCGAAGCTGGGTTAAATTTTTATATCAAAGGCCGGCCAAAGCATATTTATTCTATCTGGAAAAAACTCACCACGCAAAACGTTTCATTTGAGAATATTTATGATCTTTTTGCCATTCGTATTATCATCAAAGGCATTCCCCCTGCCGAGCATGATAAAGAAAAGGCAGCTTGCTGGCAGGCTTATTCAATTGTAACAGATGAGTACCGCCCCAATCCGGACCGACTCAAAGACTGGATTTCTACTCCCAGAGCCAACGGCTATGAATCGCTACATACTACTGTTATGAGTAATCAGGGTGTGTGGGTAGAGGTACAAATCAGAACTGAGCGTATGGACGAAATAGCCGAAAAGGGCTATGCGGCACACTGGAAATATAAAGGCACTGACACCACACTGGACAAGCCACTTGACCAATGGCTCAATCAAGTAAGGGATACTTTGGCAGACAAAGACAATTCCGCCATTGAATTTTTGGAAGACTTTAGAGGAAACCTATTCAGCGAAGAGGTTTTTGTGTTTACTCCAAAAGGTGATTTAAAAGTATTAAGAAAGGGAGCCACAGTTCTTGATTTTGCTTTTGATATACATACTGAAATAGGCAAAAAATGCACTGCCGGCAAAGTTAACAGCCACCTGGTACCTATTAGCCATGTGCTTCAAAACGGAGATCAGGTTGAAATCCTGACTACTAAAAATCAAAAACCTTCTGAAGACTGGCTGAGGTTTGTGGTTACTTCCAAAGCTAAAGCCCGAATTAAAGACATCTTAAAAGAATCAAACAAAACCCACATAAGTGAAGGCAAGGATATTATTTACAAAAAACTTAAAAATCTGGGCATAGAGCCTACCCTTGAGGTTCTGAACCAACTGAGGGCATTTTTTAATAAAAAAGACTATAATGAACTGTTTTATTTCTTTGGTAAAACTTATATACAAGCCGACGAAATAAAGAAATTTAAACAGGAAAGAGAGGCGATGGCCAATCGTCAGAAAAAAATTGTAATTGACGAAAAAGCCTTTAAAGATGCAAAAAGCTTTGAGAAAGAAATTCAAAAAGTAAAAGGAAATGATACATTGCTAATCGGAGACGATATGCAGCAGATAGATTTCACCCTTGCCAGATGCTGCAATCCTATTCCGGGCGATGATGTTTTCGGATTTTTAACAATAAACGAAGGAATAAAAATACATCGTAATCTATGCCCCAATGCCCAGCAATTGCTATCAAATTATGGAAACCGGGTTATCAAGGCAAGGTGGGCAAGCCAATTGGAGAAATCCTACCTGGTAACTATAGAACTGAGTGGCATAGACCGCGTTGGTATGATACAAGATATTTCAAAAGTGATTTCAGGTGAACTTCACATTAACATGCGGGGTTTGTCAGTTGAAACTTTTGATGGTATTTTTGAAGGAAAAATAAAAGTGTATGTCTTCGACACCAAACATCTTGACATACTGATTGGTAAGCTTGAAGAAATTGAAGGGGTAAATTCGGTACTTAGAGCAGCAACAGAATAACTTTCACAAAATGGAAAAACTAAACAGAATTACTTTAGCATCTATATTCACCCTGGTGATTTCCATCGGATTTCCGTTAATGGGGTTTTCTCAAAATAGCGATAGTACCCAGACTTTAACCTCCAAAAGGATATTTGTAAACACCAGGATTTACCAAAACGGAATAAAGATTTCAGACAAAAAAGCTGTGGAATTGTTTCTGGATAAAGGACTTAAAAAACCGGTATCCCTAATCAATCGTTCTAAGTATTTCATCCCTTCCGGATGTGGTTTAATGGCCGGAGGGGTTTATATGGCCTATGATGCCATCAAGGGTACACGCATGGAGGCCGAAATTGAAGGGAAAACCTACGTATATTACAAACGACCTATTTTTCAGGTTTTAGGCGGAATAGCTGTTTTCTCCATAGGTGTAAGTCTTCTTGAGTATGGCAATGAATTCCGTGAAAAATCAGTTAACATCTACAATAACAATAATATAAAGAAAAAAGCTGTCAAAAGTGAATTTGATATTAATCTTGGATTTATTTCAAATGATAGATTTGGATTAAAAATGGAGTTTTGATAAATTATTCATACAATTCCTTATAAAATCTCGTAATTTTGCCTTTTAAAAATACTGAAATGTATTGCTTTGAATTTATCTGATGGATAACAATAAAAATTTCCTTTCGGCGAAACAAATTTTCACTGCGTATCTCGAAAACAAACAATTGAGAAAAACGCCGGAAAGGTATGCCATACTAGAAGAAATCTACAACAGAACTGACCATTTTGATGTAGAGGATCTTTACATCTCCATGAAAAACAAAAAATATCAGGTAAGCCGGGCAACAGTTTACAACACGCTTGATCTTCTTGTTGAATGTGACCTGGTAACCAAACATCAGTTTGGCCGAAACCTCGCTCAGTATGAAAAATCTTTTGGGTTTAAACAACACGACCACCTGATCTGTATGGATTGTAACAAAGTGCTGGAATTTTGTGACCCAAGAGTACAAAATATCCAAAATATGGTGGGTGAGTTTTTAGGCTTTGAAGTAATGCACCACTCTTTGATCTTTTATGGCAACTGCAAAAAAGAGCATTGCGAAAACAGAATAGAAAAATAAAATATAACGAAAAAAATAATTCTAAATTAATGATTGATATTCTATTAGGACTTCAATGGGGCGATGAAGGTAAGGGAAAAATTGTGGATGTACTCGCTCCTGATTATAAAGTTGTTGCCAGGTTTCAGGGTGGCCCAAATGCCGGCCATACTTTGGAATTTGACGGGAAAAAACATGTTTTACACCAAATTCCATCAGGGATATTCAGAGAAGATTGTATCAATATTATCGGAAATGGAGTTGTACTTGACCCCATAATTTTCAAAAAAGAAATTCTTGGCTTGAAAGATTATAATATTGATTTTTCAAAAAATTTATTTGTTTCCAAAAAAACAGCGGTGATTATCCCAACCCATAGGATACTCGATGCCGCCTATGAAAATGCCAAAGGAAAGTCAAAAATTGGTTCTACACTAAAAGGTATCGGACCTGCCTATTCTGACAAGATTTCTCGCCAGGGCCTAAGATTGGGTGATATTTTATCCGAATCTTTTAAAGAAAAATATGAAAAACTTGTAAACAGTCATAAACAAATACTGGCATTTTACAATCATGAATATCAGTTGGAAGAAGCCGAAAAAGAGTTTTTTGAAGCGGTAGAATTTATCAAAGGGTTTAATTTGGTGGATGGTGAATACCTTTTAAATGAACAACTCAAAGCCGGCACAAAAGTTCTGGCTGAAGGTGCCCAGGGCTCTTTACTCGATGTTGATTTTGGCTCATATCCTTTTGTAACTTCATCAAATACCACTGCAGCGGGCGTGTGTTCAGGTCTTGGAGTGTCGCCTTCCAAAATCAACGAAGTTTACGGTATCTTCAAAGCCTATTGTACACGTGTTGGATCCGGGCCTTTTCCTACCGAGCTTTTAGATGATGAAGGTGAAAGAATGAGACAAGAAGGGTGGGAGTTTGGTAGCACCACCGGAAGGCCTCGTCGCACCGGATGGCTTGACTTGCCTGCATTGAAGTACTCTATTATGCTCAATGGGGTTACGCAACTAATCATGATGAAGGCGGATGTGCTTAATATCTTTGATGAAATAAAAATTTGTACGCACTATAAACTACCCGATGGTACTATAACTGAAGAGCTCCCTTATGATATTTGCGATATAGAGATTACGCCGGTATATAAAACCATGAAAGGCTGGGCCACAAGTCTGGCTGGCATTAATGATTTCGAAAAAATGCCCGTCGAATTGCAGGAATATACCTCATATATCGAAAGAGAAGTAGGTGTGCCGGTAACCTATGTTTCGACCAGTCCTGACAGGACAGCTACTTTGGAGCGTAAATCAGGTTTATGACAAAACACTTAGCAGGATATGTATTTGCCAATGAAGCGATTTTTTTGTTAGATTCTGACAAAAACAATCGCTTTGATGGTGGTTTAGCAGTATCAGAAGAAAACCCAGCTCCCCAAAAACCAATTGAAAAAGTCCACACTAAACCTATTTCCGTTTTTGTAGATGACATTTCTAAAGAAGAATTTTTATTCTTGGAAAAAGTATTATCTTCTGTAAATCAACCAATTACTAATGCTGATATATTCAAAAGATCTGATTTCTCTCAAACTATTCCACAACTGGGAAAAGATGTATTCCTTTTCGGAGTAAATCCTCAGGAATTACAAATAAATGTACCAGCCCAGAAATATTCCATCCATAGCTACCTTACCCATAGAGTTATTTTTACTGATTCCCTTTTTGACATTCAAAAAAACCTAAACGACGAAAAACGAAAGTTATGGATTTTGTTAAAAAATATGTTTAGTGCTTAAATGAAAGGGTTTTTGTCTTTTTTACATTAGAAAATATCGGATTCCCACAATTTCCAAAAGCCACAAAGTTGCATTAAAAAAAAATGCCGTCACTTATCTTCGATTCCTTACCATTTATCGAATCATACTATGAATATATATTTTACGGTAGCATTATTGCATCGAAATAATTGATCGCTTTCTGGAAATACTTAATTAATTTTAACATGAAACTACTTTATACAAAACCTATGGCAATTAGCACCTCGTTGAGGCTGCCTTCGGTGGGTGTCTTATCTACAGAGACTGAAATGCAGATGAGAGTGGCTAGCAAAAGAAACATGGTAGACCTAAATGAAATCGTGTATCTTAAAAGTTCGAAAAACTATACCATTTTTAAATTAAGAAATGGTAAAGAATTGATAAGCTCAAAAACGCTCGGAATTTTTGAAGATGAGTTAAAGGGGGTATCAAATTTTGTTCGTCCGCATAGATCTTACATTGTAAATTTCAATTTTGTGAAAGATTTGAGATTCAACTGTAGAGGCGGAGAATTGTTTATGGAGTCCGAGATTATTAATATATCACGTAGAAAAGCTGCAGATTTCAGGAGAAAATTCAGAAGATTTTTGACTGCATCCGGAGAAAATGTAAGTTCTACGATCAGGATGAAGACTAAACTGAGAGTGTCTTAACAACACTTAGACGTTAATTTTTACTTTTTGGGTTACTAGCAATGAAGTGCTGTATTGCGGCACTTCATTTTTTTATTTCCCTATTATCAAAACTCCGACTAATACCAAAACGGAACCCAGAATTTCCTGTAAACTTAAAGTTTCACCAAGGAAAATATATCCCAAAATAACCGTTGCTACAGGCCCGATACTTCCAACAATAGAACCCAGCCCTGCACCGAGCAATCTTATACCTTCCATTACCAAAAATGTAGGAATAACCGTGCTAATAATTGCCAATGCCAGGCCGTAGAGGTAAACACCGCTGGGCAGTTCAAAAATTGGCACATTAGAAAAGACCTCAAAATGAATGATAACATATACTGAAGAGAAAATCATGGCCAGGGTGTTGAAGTTTATGGAGCCATATTTCTTGATCATTTCCCCGCCAAATGTCAGATACAAGGCATAAGTAACGGAGCTGATTAACACCAACCCTGCACCTAATGCAAAGTTTTTTGAACTTAAAATTTTAGGATCTAATGCAATAATGGCGATTCCCAGATAGGTGATGACCAATGCGATAAGCCCCGTTCTTGTGATTTTTTTACCCAAAAAAATACTTGAAAAAATTATTACCAATGTAGGATAACTAAAAAGTATTATTCTTTCGAGTCCGGCAGAAATATATTGTAAGCCACGAAAATCAAACCAGCTGGCCCAATAATATCCCAAAAGAGATAACAATGCGATGACCCCGAAGTCTTTTTCTGATACTGCCTTAAAATGCCCCTTTTTATATCTGTAAAGCCCAATAATTACAAAAAATGGCAGGGACATCCCAAATCTCAGTGTGAGTAAAGTAATATCGTCAATATCAAATTGCTGATAAGTGAGTTTAATAAATATTGCCTTGGCTGAGAAGCAAATCGCCCCGATGGCCATCAGAATAATGCCTTTGTGTTTTTGATTCATTTTTTTGAAAATAAAAAAATCCCGCCGGTTTTTCCAGCGGGACTTCGTTGATTCATATTGATATGCTGTTTCAGATCAATCCTTTTTTCAACAAATGCTCCGCTATCTGAACGGCATTGGTTGCGGCACCTTTACGCAGGTTGTCAGCCACCACCCAAAGGTTAAGCGTTTTGGGCTGCGACTCGTCACGACGAATACGACCTACAAAAACTTCGTCTTTGCCGTGTGCGTTGATTGGCATCGGATACTCAAAATTTGCAGGATCGTCCTGTACAATCACGCCTTCGGTAGCTGCCAATAGCTCACGCACTGTTGCAAGATCAAAATCATTTTCAAACTCTATGTTTACAGCCTCTGAATGCCCGCCGATAGTAGGAATACGAACAGTCGTAGCAGTTACTTTAATACTATCATCTCCCATGATTTTGTTGGTCTCCTTGATCATTTTCATCTCTTCTTTGGTATAGCCATTTTCAAGGAAAACATCAATATGCGGAAGAACATTGAGGTCAATTTTATGCGGGTAAACCTTTGCCACACTTTCGTCACCGGCTCTCTCTGCAAAAAGCTGATCCACGGCTGCTTTTCCGGTCCCGGTTACTGACTGATAGGTTGAAACAACCACTCTTTTGATTTTATATTTATCGTGCAAAGGCTTCATTACTACGACCATTTGGATGGTTGAGCAATTAGGGTTTGCGATGATTTTGTCTTCAGAAGTAAGCACGTCGGCATTTACTTCGGGTACAACCAATTTCTTGGTAGGGTCCATACGCCAGGCTGAAGAATTGTCGATTACCGTGATACCGGCTTCTGCAAATTTTGGAGCAATGGCTGTGGAAGTACCACCACCAGCGGAGAATATCGCTACATTAGGTTTCATAGAAATAGCCGTATCGTATCCTACAACTGTGAATTCCTTACCCTTAAATCCGACCTTCTTTCCGATGCTTCTTTCTGATGCCACCGGAATAATTTCTGTTACCGGAAAATTCCTTTCCGCCAAAACTTTGAGGATTTCGCCACCTACCAATCCGGTAGCTCCTACGACTGCAACTTTCATTTTGTTTTTGTAATTTGGTACCCCCCGACCCATGGCAGGGTATTTTACTAAAAATCAAAAGGAGAGGTCTATTCCTTTTGTGATTTATCTGTTAGCTTGTATGATGGGTATAAAAGGACTGCAAAAATAATGGAAAGTGATGAGGTTTGAAAAAATAAAATGAAGAAATGGTGTTTGGATTAAGAAATTCTATTTTTTAATAATCTGGTTTTATTAAAGAATCTACTATTACTTTGTAAAAACCTTAAAATGATATGAAATTGAAAGTCTTTCTGGTATTTCTATTTGAAAATATATTATTATTTTCTTTAGCTCAAAACCCTAAAATCCCATTCCAAAAATTTCAAAAAACCGAAATCAACCCCGTCCTTTCGGCTGACTCCGCTTTTGTATTTGATTGCCCCATGAAAGGTGAACCGGTAAAATGGCAAAAAGCTGATGTTTTTAATCCGGCGGCAGTGGTAAAAGACGGCAAAATCATGGTTTTGTTTAGGGCTGAAGATAACCCCAAAGCACATCTGGGAGGCAGAACCAGCCGCATCGGTCTGGCAGAAAGTACAGATGGCGTAAATTTTAAAAAATATCCAACTCCTGTTTTATTTCCTGCAAAAGATGGCTTTGAGCAATGGGATGCACCCGGCGGATGTGAAGACCCAAGGGTAGTAAAAACCAAAAAAGGCCTTTATGTGATGGCGTACACTTCCTGGAATTATGACACTCCGCGACTATCCATGGCGTTTTCGAAAGATTTATTGAAATGGGAAAAACAAGGGCCGGCTTTTCAAAAGGCCTATGACGGTAAGTTTAAGAATATGGCCAGCAAATCAGGCTCTATTTTGACCCGAAAAGAAGGAAATGAATACGTAGCCGCCAAAATAAATGGAAAATACTGGATGTATTGGGGCGAATTGGGCGTGAACCTCGCCTGGTCTGATAATCTGATTGACTGGTATCCCGAACTCGATGAATCAGGTAATCTGAAATACGTGATAACTACCCGCAAAGGGATGTTTGACAGTAATCTCACTGAATGTGGTCCTCCGGCAATCATAACTAATGAGGGTATTACTTTAATTTACAACGGCAAAAATCATGATAAACCCGAAATGGCCAGCAATGAGCTGCCAACGGGTACCTATTCGGTGGGTTATGTAGTTTTTGATCCAAAAGATATGCATTCGGTTAAAAAAAGATCAGAAAAACCATTTTTAAAGCCGAGCTTACCACATGAAGTAACAGGGCAATATAAAGCTGGTACTACGTTTTCGGAAGGTTTGGTCTTTTACAAAAACAAATGGTATTTGTATTATGGTACGGCTGATTCTTATGTGGGCTTGGCAGTTACGAAGTAATCTTAGTTTCTGTTTCAAATAATTCCGGATTTTTAGAAGTGTGAAATACCGCATAAACGACAACAATATTTTCTGTTTTCTTGTATTTGTAATGAATTCCAAAAGGGAACGAGTTCAAAAATGAGATTCTAATGGATTTAAATTTTTGTTCGCAGGAAAGTGGAAATTCTGAAATGTGTTTAATTTGAGTTTTATAATCTTGAATAAAGCGATTGGCTAATTTTGGATTTATTTTTTTGTACCAAATAAACGCTTCTTCTAAATCATTTTTAACAAAAGGCAAATATTCAATTTTTGCCTTCATTGTCTAAACTGTTTAAAAAATATTCCATTTCAGCCTCTTTAATAATTGAACTGGGGTTTTCAGAAATAAAATATTCTCTTTTTTTTAATTCATCTTTTTGCCATTGAGGCAAATCGTCTGAATATTTTTGCATAAGAAAAATTACGAAATCATTAACTTGCCCCCAAAGATTATCTGGAAGTGTCAGCAAGTTTTTTTCTATTTCTTTTAAAGTGATTTCCATAAAATCCGAATTTTAACAAATTTAAGAAGGTTTCGATAAAACAAAATTATATTTTCGTTTTAAAAATCTCCTTCTGAAAAATTTCAGGAAAATAAAATCTTAAACGAAAAACGATCAAATAAACCGGCATGAATAAAATAGTTACTTTTGCGATATTCTTATTTATCTCATTTTCAGCTATTTCGCAAGAAATCGAAATAAGAGTCAATTTGGCCGGATATTTACCAGATTTGCCAAAAAAAGCTCTGATTTTGTGTAAAAATGAATTAAAAAACGGCTCTGTTGCCTTAAAAACCACAACCGGTACTTTTGAAAAATCTTTCCCTGTAAAATTAAAAAATACAAATCCCTGGCCACCCTTTTCCTATGAATATGAAATAGATTTTTCACAGGAAAAACAAACCGGCGAATACTATTTTACTGTAGAAAATAAGAAATCTGAAACCTTCAAAATAGGCAAATATCCTGCATGGCAGGAAGATGTGGTACAGTTTATGCAAACCCAACGATGCGGTTTCAATGCTTATACCGGAAAGCCCTGCCATCAGCAAGATGGACTCACATTTTATGGCCATGTAGAAGATTCTACTCAAATTGACGCCCACGGAGGCTGGCACGATGCGGGCGATCAGCTCAAATATCTCATTACCGGAAGCAATGCAACAGCCAGAATGCTTCAGGCCTACCTCATGTACCCCAAAGGTTTTAAAGACTTTGTGGATTCTCTGGCTCAAGGAACTCCTAATGGCCTTCCTGATGTACTTGATGAGGCCATCTGGGGACTAGACTGGATTTTTAGGTTGCATCCCACCGCCAGCTCATTATACCATCAAGTAGCCGACGATCGCGACCATCGTGGTTTTAAACTTCCTCACGAAGACGAGGCTAATTATGGATGGGGTCAGAATAGTTTCAGGCCGGTTTATGGTGCCACAGGCACACCCCAGGGGCTTGGAAAATATAAAAGCAAAGCGACTGGAATAGCAAATCTGGCTGGCCGGTCAGCTGCTGCTATGGCTTTAGGTTATCAGGTTTTTAAAGCTTTTCCCGATAAAAAATGGTATGCCTCAAAATGTCTGAAAGCAGCTGAAGAGCTCTATGAAATGGGCAAAAAACAGGAAGGATTTCAACAAGGAAATTCATATGGTGCACCTTACCGGTATGAAGAAAACACCTGGGCCGATGACATGGAATGGGCGGCGGCAGAGCTTTATAAATGTACCGGTAAAAAAGAATACCTGAAAGACGCACGAAGGTATGCACGATTAATCAACACATGGTCATGGATGGAAAGAGATACTGCTTCACATTATGAAATGTATCCCTTTGTCAATATGGGCCATTTTGCATTTTGGCAGGCGGGCAACAAAAACGATAAAAAATTGGCCATTAGTTATTATCAAAAAAATCTGGAAAGAATAAGGCAAAAGGCCAATCAGAACGCCTATGGAGTAGGGCATTTGTTTATCTGGTGTTCTAATAATCTGGCCACAGCAGTCGCCACTCAAGCTATTTTGCTTAATAAAATGACGGGAAGTCACGATTATGACGACCTTTTGCAAAATCATACCAACTGGCTTTTGGGATTAAACCCGTGGGGAACGAGTATGATTACCGAGATACCAGAAGGAAAGGATAGCCCCAAAGACGTACACATGCCTTTCTGGATTATAGAGAAAAAAAGTATCAAAGGAAGTCTTGCTGATGGGCCGCTTTGGTCAAAAATTCACGACAAAATGCTGGCAATCAAACTTTCTGAACCGGACGAATATGCCTATTTACAACCCGATCACATCAAATATTGGGATGATTATCAGGATTATTCAACCAATGAGCCCACCATGGATGGCTCTGCCGATATGATTTTATGGCTGGCTTACATGAATTCTGAGAAGAAATAGCCAAGTTGAGGTCAGGCCGACGGTCAGACCTCATTGCGACCTTTACTGGTTTTTCACCAATGCCAGATTCTCTCCGGCGTAATACAGTAACTCATAGGAAAATCAAACTCATGGAGATCCTCTATGAGATCAACAGGCTCAAAAAAGCTGAGCCCAACTGTTGTAATATTATCATTCCGAAACTTTAAAAAACGGTCATAATACCCTTTCCCGTAACCCACCCGATGGCCTTTTTTGTCAAAAATCAAAAGTGGGACTAATACCAAAATATCTTCATTTTCATATTTTTTGAAAAACTGTTCTGAACTTAAAAAATCAGAATCCTCATTGGGTTCTTCGATTCCCCATTTGCTTTTCAAAAATTGCATTCCCGGCACATATTGGGCGTGAATCATTTCACCGTCTGGCAGGCTTTTAGAAATATAAATCTCCGGGGCAAAGTCTTTCATTAAAGTGTTGATTATTAAATGGGTATCTGGCTCAGCATTTTCATGAATCGGCAAAAAAACATGAATCGGCGAATATCGGTGAATCATCAGCCTGGAGAAAAGCAGATTATGAATTTTTTTGTTTTTTTCAGCCACCAATTGAGGACTTTGCTCCAGCCGTTTTGCTTTATATAACTTTCTTAATTCGTGTTTATACATACAATCAACTGATTTTAAGAAATTCGACAATTTCCCCTTTTAAATATCGACCTTCTTTCTTAGGAGGCAAAACAATAAAACCATCTGATTTTGAAAGGTTTATGAAGTCTCCCGAACCATTATTTGGAAGGCTTTTTACCAACAGGTTTCCTGATTCGTTTTTTAATTTTGCCTGCTTAAAAAAAGTAATGTCAAAGGGATTATTTTCCTCTGAATCTAACATTACTTTTTGAAATATTTCCAATTTTAGTCCAATATGATTTTGTAGCCATGGCAGTACATAATGAGCGGTACATAAAAAAGAAGAGACAGGATTTCCCGGAAGGGCGAAAATGATATTTTTTTCGGTGCACCCAAACCACATTGGCTTACCGGGCTTTTGAGCAATTTTATGAAAATGATTTTTTACGCCCAATGAAGTTAAAATTTCGGGTAAATAATCTTTTTTCCCCATAGATACACCCCCTGAAAGTATCAAAACGTCAAAATTTTGAAGCATCTCCGATATTTCTCTTTCAAGAATTTTTGGTTCATCTTTCAATAAACGCATTTCTGCTTCAAACCCTTCTTTTTTCAGTATTGATCTTATCGCCCATGTATTTGAGGCCCGAATCTGATAGTCTTTTGGGGTTTGGTTTACTTCAACAAGCTCATCTCCGGTAGCCAGAATAATAATTTTTGGATTGGACTTTACCAATAGATTTTCTTTTCCTATCGTGGCAGCAACTGCCATAATACCTGCATTGATTTGGGTGTTTTTTTCGACTAAAACATGACCTATTGCAGCATCAGAGCCTTTAAAATGAATGTTTTGACCCGATTTGATTTTATCAGAAACTACTTTAGCGATTCTGTTCCTTATTTCCAAATCTTCATATCTTATTACCGTATCAAATCCTTCGGGGAGCATTGCTCCGGTCATAACTTCAACACAACCGGAATAATTATTAACTTTGATAGGGTCATCGCCAGCTGTTTGAACTCCTAAAATTTCAAAATCCCTTTTACCGGACTCAAATTCATAAAAATTTATTGCAATCCCATCCATTGTCACCCTATCAAAAGGTGGAAAAGATCTGTCAGCCACAATATCTTCGGCTAAGACCCTGTTTAAGGCTTTTTCGAGGGGAATATTTTCAAAGATCGAGTCTAATGAAATACTTAAAATTAATTTAAGGGCTAGAGAGGGATCAATCATTTTTATAATGAAATTTTTTTATCAGAATCATACAAAAATTCAATAATCAAAATTACATTGAAATAATGGTAAGGAAACAAAAATAAATAGCATTAGAATAAACCACTGAAAAATTAATATTTTAGAACCACTTTTAGAGAGATTAATGAATCTTAATATGGGATTCATTAGAGTTCGTATTCTAAAATATTAAATTTTTTTGAGATTAGAAAAGGATTAATTTCATAAATTGCCTTTATTCATTTAATAAACTATTAACAATATGAAAAAAACTCTCCTATTTGGGTTATTAATGCTGTTTATGTTTGTTACTCAACATGCATTAGCCCAGGAAAAATTAATCACCGGAAACGTAACTTCCTCCGATGATGGTTCAACTTTACCCGGAGTGAGTATTACAGTTAACGGTACCAACCAGGGTACAATAACAGATGCCAACGGGCAATTTAAAATCAACGTAAAACCCGGAAGTGTCCTAACTTTTAGTTTTGTGGGTTACACCCCGCAAAATGTAACTGTTGGTAATTCCAGTGTTCTAAATGTTGTTTTGATTTCTTCTATTTCTGACCTTAAAGAAATTGTAGTTGTCGCTCTTGGAACAGAGGTAGAAAAGCGATCTCTGGGTCACGCTGTGCAAGAAGTAAAAGGGAAAGACCTGGCTGATACCCAGCGTGAGAACTTTGCCAATGCACTTCAAGGCCGGGTAGCTGGTTTGACAGTGACCGGTACCTCTGGAGCACCGGGGTCTTCTACTTCCATTATGCTTCGGGGTGTTAATTCCCTTAGTGGAAGCAACCAACCATTATATATTATTGACGGCTTACCAGTTGATAATAAAACCTTCAATACCGGATACCTTTCTTCTGATAGGCCAGGAACGGTTACTGGATCAGTCTTTAATCGCACCAATGATTACACCAACAGGGGGGCTGACATAAATCCAGAAGATATAGAATCAATTACTGTTTTGAAAGGCCCGGAGGCGGCCGCTTTATATGGTATTGATGCAGCATCGGGGGCAATTATTATCACAACCAAAAAAGGTCAAAAAGGCAGAGGAAAAGTTACTTATAGCAATACTTTTAGATTTGATGAACTCTACCGTTTTCCGGAAATTCAAACCAAATATGCTCAGGGTGCAAACGGTGTAACTGATTTGAACGTTAGAAGACAGTTTGGTGCAGCGTATCCGGAAGGCACTAAGATTTATGATAATATTGGAAATTTTTTTCAGACGGGGTCAAAACAAAATCACTCATTGTCAATAGAAGGTGGAAACGATATGACCACCTATCGACTGGCAACGGCATATTTGACACAAACCGGTGTGGTTCCCACCACAAAGTATGACAGAATGAACATTACCCTTTCGGGAACCACAAAATTCAGTGAAAAGTTTATTTCTGAAGCCTCAATGGCCTATACCAACTCTAACAACATAAAAGCTGCCAGAGGAACAGGAGGTTATTTATTGGGATTATTGGCTTGGCCGTCAAGCGATGACGCCAGTGTTTATCTTACACCTGCCGGTACCAGAAGAAGGCTCGTTTCTGATGCCAGCAGCGATTTAGACGTTGACAATCCATTTTATGATGTCAATAAAAATAAAAATACAGACAAAAATAACCGGGTGATAACCAACCTTGCTTTTAAATATAATCCTTTGTCATGGTTAAATCTTACGGCCAGAGTTGGCTTAGACGTTTCTTCGACACAGGGTGTTTTAAAATATCACCCCGAATCACAAAGGGCTCAAAGTGTTGGCGGCAGTATTGATACATATGTTGATAACACCAGAAACTTTAACTTCCAATATTTTGCTACCGGGAAAAAATCATTTGGGAAACTCCATAGTTCTTTGATGCTGGGTAGTGCTATTTATGACAATAATTATACTGTTGCTTCTGTAAGAGGAGAGAAGTTTATTGATTACGAATTTACTTCCATAAATAATACTGACTTAACAACTCACAGAGCATTAAATAACTTAGTTAGAAAAAGGCTTGTCGGCTTTTTTGGTAATGCAACACTAAACTATGATGATATGGTTTATTTGACATTTACAGGAAGAAATGATATCACGTCAACCTTGCCAAAAGCTAATAATAGCTTCTTCTATCCTTCAGCACAGTTCAGTTTTATATTTTCTGAGCTTCCGGCCTTGAAAAACTCCAGCGTAATTACTTTCGGAAAACTCAGGGCATCAATTGCCCAGGTAGGTAAAGACGCCCCCGCTTATAGCTTATACCCTGGACTAGAAAACAAAACGACTACGGGTGGTGGTTATGGATACGGATTTACTGGCCCTAGTCCAGATTTAAAACCTGAGTTAACAACTTCAAAAGAAATTGGAACAGAGTTAAAGTTTTATAGAGGCAGATTAGGCCTGGATGTTGCCTATTATCATTCTACCAGTAAAGATCAAATAGTAAAAGACCTGCGACTAAGCTATGGCACCGGATTTATTTTACAGGTATTTAATGGCGGCACGCTTGAAAATAAGGGGCTTGAAATTCAGCTTTCCGGCACTCCGGTAAAAAGAGATAATCTAACTTGGAATATGTTAGTTAACTTTACCAAAACCAACAGCAAATTACTGAGTTTGCCACAGGATCTTCCAGAGTATTATGTTTCAGATACATGGGTATATCAAAATGTGAGAAATGGAGTTAAGCCTGGCTTCCCTCTAACGACCCTAACGGGAACCGCATATTCCAGAAATAATGCAGGCGATATACTTATAAACCCAACTACCGGCCTTCCCATCAGAAATACAGCCGTATTTGCCAATATTGGTGACAGAAACCCTGATTTTATGTTAGGATTTAGTAACAACATCACTTACAAAGATTTTAACCTTTCATTTTTATTTGATATAAGAAAGGGGGGTGATGTCTTTAATGGCAACGAACTTTATATGTACAATAATGGCATGAGTATTAATACTCTAGATAGAGAAACGCCAAGAGTCATAAAAGGTGTATTGAGAGATGGAAAAGAAAATACTGAAACTCCGACTCCAAATACGAAAGAGATAATACCAAATACACTAAATGACTATTACAGGACTACGTTTATTGAAGAAGATTTTATCGAAAAAAATATAAACTGGATTCGCCTGAAAGATATCACACTTTCTTACAGAATCCCTAATTCAATAATGGCAAAAACAAAAGTCTTCCAAACTGCATCAGTATTTTTTACGGGTACAGACCTATTTCTGTTAACGAATTATACCGGAGCTGACCCTTCAGTAAATGGTGTCACTGCTGGTGTAGGAGGTAGTGGGGGGTCAGGTATTGATTACGGTGTAATTAGTACTCCAAGAGGTTTAAGTTTTGGTGTGAAAGTTGGACTTTAAAAATGAGATTAACAATGAAAAAATTATTAAAATACATAACATTGGGATTGGGTTTTGCCATGATGGTATCATGTCAGGACTTTGTTGACATTAACACCAACCCAAATTTCCCCCAGGTGGTAGAGCCTGTAGTTTTGGTACCTCCAATGCAAGCCCAAATGGCTCTTGCGGTGCAATTTGATGGAAGATTTTTAGGTAAATATGTGCAAAATTTCGCTCACAGCACGGCTCAAAATACCTGGGATAGATACGGATATGACCCAGGCAGTGACAATGGAGGTCAAATATGGCGTATGGCATACTGGGATTTAGGTAAAAACCTAAGTCTTATGATGGAAGGTGCCGAAAAAGAATCACGTTGGGATCTACTTGGCTTGGGGAAAGTAATGAGAGCATGGTCATGGCAAATGACCACCGACATGCATGGCGAAATGATTTTGACGCAGGCTTTTGATCAAACACGCAAAACCTTTGATTATGATTCTCAAGAAGCTGTTTATGCCGAGGTTGTTAAGCTTGCCAACGAAGGGATTGGGCTGTTGGCAAAAACAGATGGGGCAGTTTCTCAGGCATATATGACCAGGGGAGATAAAATCTATGCCGGCGATAGGGCCAAGTGGACAAAATTTGCGTATGGGTTATTGGCGAGAAATGCAAACAATTTGATTAACAAAGCATCTTATAATCCTGATAAAGTAATAGAATACGCAGATAAAGCAATGGCCAGCATTAATGATGACGCGATGGTAGCTTTTGACGGAACGGTTTCAACAAATTCCAACTTTTGGGGGCCTTCAAGAGCAAATATGAACGCATTCCGACAAACAAAATTTATTGTTGGCTTAATGGATAGTACCGTGTTTAAGGGTGCAAGAGATCCACGTATCAGCAGCATTTTAGTTCCTTCAACTGACGGTGTTTACAGAGGTCATACAGCTAATACGGCTGAAGTTACCGCAGCTGCTACCAGAATCCCCACACCTTGGGGAATAGTAGGAGCCCCAACAGCTGCAACGCCAGGGAAATATTTGTTTAGAAATGCTGCTCCTTTCCCCTTGATGACCTATGCAGAAATGCAGTTTATTAAGGCTGAAGCGGCATTTATCAAAGGGGATAAAGAAATGGCACTAGCAGCGTATAAAAATGGTATTTCGGCTAGTATAGATATGGTGAATAAATATACGATTGATCCAACCCCTAAAATCGACGCAGCAGCAAAAGCAGCATTTTTAGGCAAAACATCAGTAGTGCCGGCCAATGCCGGAGAACTAACCCTCAGCCACATCATGACTCAAAAGTATATTGCGTTGTTCGGCTTTGGTTTTCTCGAAACCTGGAATGATATGCGAAAATATCACTACGATGCCAATATATATAAAGGTTTGACTTTCACCTCTAGTTTATATCCGGATAATAGCGGAAAACTAGCTTACAGGATTCGTCCAAGGTATAATTCAGAATATGTCTGGAATCTGGAGACCCTGAAAAAGTATGGAGGTGACAAGCCCGAGTTTCATACCACGGAGTTGTGGTTTAGTCAGAAATAAAAATGTACAAAGAGCCGGCTTATTCAGTCGGCTTTTTATTTTTTCCACTATAGTAAAGATTCACCGGAGCCGCCTTAAACCTTTTTTAAATCATTCAATGAAAGCATTATCCCTATCATCTATAATCATTTTTCAATAATATCATATTTAGAAATTTTTTATTACTTTTCGAAAGAAATAGCGTAAGCCTGGTATTCAACCTTATAAGACCATTAATATCAATGAAGAAAACTCAAAAATTTATTTTCTTCTTAATAATCTTATCGTCTTTTTTTTGGTCATGTAACCAAAAAAAGATTGACTACAATACGCAGGTTAAGCCTATCTTCAATAAAAACTGTATAAGTTGCCATGGAGGAGTTAAAAAACAGGGGGGATATAGTCTTTTGTTTGAGGAAGAGGCTTTTGGAAAAGGTAAATCCGGCAAAACAGGAATCGTCCCCGGCAACGCAGAGGCTAGTGAATTGTATCAAAGAATAATTACCGAGGACTCTGATGACCGCATGCCCCATGAAAAAGCACCACTTACAAACGAAGAAATTAGCACCATAAAAGACTGGATCAATCAGGGAGCAAAATGGGATTTGCACTGGGCGTACAAGCCTGTGGCAAAGGTAAGTGTCCCTGAAGAAAATAATGATTGGATTAAAAATGATATTGACCGGTTTATTCTGAAAAACGCTTCCGAGAAGGGCTTAAAAGTTTCGGGTCAGGCTATTTCTGAAGATTTGGCAAGACGTTCAGCATTGGATATTATTGGATTTCCAACCGATAATGTTTTCAAACAGGAATTTCTCAAAAACTCCAGAGACCAGAATTATGAAAAGTACATTGATGAACTTCTGAAGTCCAATACTTATGGTGAAAAATGGGCAGGAATGTGGCTTGACCTTGCCCGCTATGCCGACACCAAAGGCTATGAACGGGATGGGGGAAGGAATATCTGGAGATATCGGGACTGGCTGATAAAGGCGTTCAATAAAGACATGCCCTACGATCAGTTTCTTACCCAACAATTGGCAGGCGATCTGCTGCCCAATGCCGGAGAAGACCAATTCATCGCTACGGCATTTCACCGCAACACCATGACCAACGACGAAGGAGGTACCGACAATGAGGAATTTAGAACCGCCGCAGTGATTGATCGAGTAAATACAACCTGGCAGACACTCATGAGTACTTCATTTTCTTGTGTACAGTGCCATAGCCACCCTTATGATCCCATTTCGCATAGTGAATACTATAAATTCTTTGCCTTTTTCAACAATACCCGTGACGAAGATACTTATGACGATTATCCTCTTTGGAGACATTACAATGATGCCCAAAAAACCGATATTCAACATCTGGGTAAATGGCTCAAAACCAAAGTTTCTGAAAGTCAAAAAAACGAAATAATAGGGTTTATAAAAACTCTCCAGCCTGCTCACAATTCTCTGAAGTGCGACAAATTCATTAACGCTGAATTGAACGATACCAAATGGTTGGCCATGAGAAATAATGCCATTGCACGGCTTAAGAATGTAAATCTTACAGGAAAGAAGAGCCTGATTATGCAGTTAGGGGTCTTTGTAGGTGGAGGAGACTGGAGGGTAAACATTGACAACCCAAAAGGGAAAACAATTGCCTCCATCTCTTCAGAAGAATTAAAAACTACGCCTGGTTGGGCCATAAAAGAAATAAAAATTTCGCCTGTAAACGGTATTCATGATTTATATTTTACTTATAAAAATTCTGGTTTAAAAGACCCCAATCAAACAGGCATTCAGTTTGATTGGTTTTACTTTAATGATGGATTCCCGGCTACAACGGATTCAAAAACCTATAAAAATAAATATTTTCAATTAATAAAAGCAAAAGTTGAGACCACACCAGTAATGGTAGAAAACATCCCGGATCTTCGGAGAAAAACCAATGTTTTTGTCAAAGGTAACTGGCTTTATCCTGCAGAAGAGGTTAACCCCGGAACTCCAAAATATATTGGAAAATGGCCTAAAAATGCTCCTAATAATCGCTTGGGACTTGCTATGTGGATGACCTCCAAAGATCACCCTCTGGTGGCCAGAACAATGGTAAATCGAGTCTGGGAACAATTGTTTGGGTTCGGGCTGGTAGAAACCATGGAAGATATGGGCTCCCAGGGAGCAACACCGTTCAACCAGCCTTTGCTCGATTATTTGTCTTACAAATTCATGTATGACTACAATTGGTCGGTCAAAAAACTCATTAAAGAAATCGTGATGTCGGCCACTTACCGGCAGGATTCGAGAGCCACTAAAGAACAGTTGGAAAAAGATCCGCAAAATAAGTATTTGGCAAGAGGAGCCAGGGTCAGGCTCTCGGCAGAGCAGATTCGTGATCAGGCCTTAGCAGTATGCGGTGTTCTCAACCGAGAAATGTACGGCCCCCCCTTAATGCCTTTCCAACCGGAAGGAATATGGAATTCCCCCTGGAATGGCGACTATTGGAAACGCTCTGAAGGAAATCAGCAGTATCGCAGAGCAATTTATACTTTTTGGAAAAGGACAAGCCCATATCCAAGCATGATTACTTTTGATGCCATGGGCAGAGAAGTTTGCACTTCAAGACGTATCCGTACCAACACGCCTTTGCAGGCTCTAGTGACGCTCAATGATTCTGTATATGTTGATTTGGCCGCCAAACTTTCTGAAAAAGCCTTAAAGATAAGCAGCGGTAAAATTATAGAAAGTATTCCGGTTTCCTATCAGCTGGCAACAGGGAGGGTGATTAATGCCCAAAATTTGTCTGTACTAAAGTCATTTTATGCTAAAGCACTTTCTGATTTCAGAAGAAAAAAACCTGCTGATTTTCCACATGGGAGCAAAACTCCGGAATCAGCCGCACTTATTTTGGTCAATAATGTTATTCTCAACCTCGACGAAGTAATTACTAAAAGCTGATGGAGAAGATATTTAATGAAGCTTACTTAAGAAAGCTTGCAGCCGACACCCGAAGAAACTTCCTGAAGCAAAGTTTTCTATCTTTGGGAAGTTTGGCTTTAGGGAGTTTGATTAGCTGTGAAAGAAAAGTTTCAAACTCTCCAGGGGTAGATTTATCAAATCCTTTAGCTCCACAAATGCCGCATTTTGCCCCAAAAGCCAAATCCGTGATATATCTGCACATGGCAGGAGCTCCATCTCAATTGGAACTTTTTGACTATAAACCTGAGCTCGACAAGCTTGATGGACAGGATTGTCCACAGTCATTTTTAGAAGGTAAAAAATTTGCTTTTATTCGTGGAGTACCCAAAATGCTTGCTTCTCAGGCAAAGTTCAGGCAATTTGGTGAAACCGGAACATATCTGAGCAACTACCTGCCTCACCTTACCAATGTAGTGGATGAATTGAGTTTTTTGAAAGCCGTAACCACCGATCAGTTTAATCATGCTCCGGCACAATTGCTCATGCAAACCGGAAGTGCCAGATTGGGCCGCCCCTCAATGGGTTCCTGGGTAACCTATGGACTAGGCTCTGAAAACAACAACCTTCCTGCATTTGTAGTGCTCACTTCGGGAGGAAACAATCCCGATGCCGGAAAAAGTATCTGGGGAAGTGGCTTTCTTCCTTCGGTGTATCAGGGAGTGCAATGCCGCTCAGAAGGTGATCCTGTTTTGTTTATTCAGGATCCAAAAGGGGTTTCTCGGGACTTGAGAAAAGCATCAATAGATGCCATTAATAAAATTAATCTGGAGGAATATAAAACCTATCAGGACCCCGAAATTCTGAGCAGAATCAGTCAATATGAGCTGGCCTATCGCATGCAGATTTCAGTACCCGAAGTGATGGATATCAATTCTGAGCCGGCATATATTCATGAGCTATATGGTACAGAACCCGGCAAAACTTCACTGGCAAACAATATTTTACTTGCACGCAAACTGGTGGAAAACGGAGTGCGTTTTGTGCAGATTTATGACTGGGGTTGGGATAGCCACGGTACCGATGCAGACCTGGCCATTGACATCGGCTTAAAAACCAAGTGTAAAAACATGGACCGACCGGTAACTGCTCTCATTATGGACCTTAAACAACGTGGTATGCTCGACGATGTTCTCGTGGTTTGGGGTGGAGAATTTGGCCGTACACCAATGGCCGAAAACCGTGAGGGAAAACCCAATGCCTTCAAAGGTCGGGATCACCATAGTGAGGCTTTTACGATGTTTATGGCGGGAGGAGGTGTCGCCAAAGGAGTAACTCATGGTGAAACAGACGAAATAGGATATAGCTCAATAGCCGGGAAAGTCAATGCTCATGATATTCAGGCTACCATTTTGCACCAGTTGGGCATGAATCACGAAAACCTCACTTATGAGTTTCAGGGTCGTCAGTTCCGGTTGACTGATACAGAAGGAAAAATAATAAAGGAGATTTTGGGATAAAAATTAATTGTCAGTTAGAGAATTTATGATTTCGAACTTACCAGCTGGGCTTTTCGAGACCAGTTAGCAAAACCATATAAACTATGAACCGTAGAAATTTTATAAAAAACTCAATTTCAGGGGCTTCGGCTTTAACAATAAAACCAGATTTTATGCAAAAAATAACGCAGAATTACGAGTTAATCATTTTGGCTACAAACTGGGGCTTTGAGGGCTCAACAGAAGAATTTATCAAAAAAGCCAAAAAAGATGGTTACGATGGGGTAGAGCTCTGGTGGCCACAAGAAAAGAAAGAACAGGCTGAACTCAAAGGCTTTCTGGATAAATATGATATGAAAATTGGCTTTCTTTGCGGAGCCTCCAGCTCACACTTCAAAACCCATTTCGATGATTTTTCCAGAAGCATCAATGCAGTATTGTCTTCTGATTTTAAGCCTTTGTATATCAATTGTCACGCCGGAAAAGATTACTTTTTGATGGAAGAAAACGGCAAAATTATTGACTTTACAATTCAGAAAATGAAGGAAACAGGCACCAAAATCCTTCATGAAACGCATCGCAGCCGTATGTGTTTTTCTACAGTTTCTACCAAATATTTTCTGGAAAAACACCCCGAAATGAAACTTACACTTGACATTTCTCATTGGTGCAACGTACACGAATCAATGCTGGAGGACCAACAAAGTACCGTAAATCTTACGTTAAAGCATACCGCCCATGTTCACGCACGTATAGGTCATGAAGAAGGGCCTCAGGTAAACGACCCAAGGGCCCCCGAGTGGAAAAACCATCTCGAAAAACATCTGGCCTGGTGGGATGAAGTCGTAAAAAACAGACTGGAAGCGGGTGCCGAGAAGATTACTTTTCTTACAGAATTTGGCCCGCCAAATTATCTTCCTGCTTTACCTTATACCCGTCAGCCTTTAGCCGACCAATGGGAAATCAATGTTTTCATGAAAAATCTCTTAAAAGAACGATACGGTAAAAAGTAAATCCCGATGATACAATTTTTCGGTAAGTTTCACCCTTTGTTGGTTCATCTTCCCATCGGAGTCTTCATTTTTGGAGTATTTCTGAAAGGATATGTGGCTTTCAAAAAACAGGAAATAGACGAACATATTTTCAAACTGATAATCGCTGCCACGATGATTTCCTCTTTTTTAAGTGTGGTTACCGGCCTGATTTTGTTTTCGGGAGGGGATTATGAAAAAGACACAGTTTTATTTCATCGGAATATGGGAATAGTCTTTACAGCAGTATCAATACTTATATATATTTTTAACCAAAAACGCTGGTCTATAGTGATTTGGCTATTTGGACTGGTGGTTTTGTTGTTCACAGGACATTTAGGTGGAAACCTTACGCATGGGGAGGATTACCTGACTTTGGAACTTTCAAAACCCCAAAGAAAACCCATTGCAAATGTACAGGAAGCAAAAGTTTTTGATGATTTGGTAAGGCCTATCCTGGAGGAAAAATGTTGGTCTTGTCATTCCTCAAAGAAGCAAAAAGGAAAACTACGATTAGATGAAAAGGAATTTATTCTGAAAGGCGGGAAAAATGGAAAATGTATAGACCCTTTGAATAGTTTACTTTTAGAAAGGCTGAATCTACCCGACGGCGAAGAGGAACATATGCCACCCAAAGGCAAGCCTCAGTTAAGTAATCAGGAAAAGCAAATCTTAGATTGGTGGATAAAAAATGGAGCCGATTTTAATAAAAAAGCAAAAGAAATTAGTCAAACTCCGGCGGACAAAAAGGCTCTTCTTTCTTTTCAATCAGGAGAAAATTCTACCGTTTCAGAGAGTATTATTCCTGAAAAAAAGGTTTCAGAACCTTCAAAAACAGCTCTGGAAATATTGCAAAAGGCTGGTCTAGTGGTAAATCGAATTTCGCCTGAAACAAATTATATAACAATAACTGTTTTCGAAAATAAGCTTCAGGAAAAAGAAATTTCGGCATTAAAAGAGCTTAAAAAAAACATTTTAATACTAATTGCACGAGGCCATAAAGACAAAAATTTAATTGCAGAAATCGGAAACTTTTCGAATCTAAGAAAACTGAATCTGGCAGAATCGGGTATTACAGATGATGATTTGAATAAATTTTCAAGCCTTGCCGAACTCAGGGTTATTAATCTTGGTGGTACAGCGGTGACTGAAAAGGGGCTATTGAACCTAAAAACACTAGGTAAACTAAAAACGATTTTTGTTTACAATTCAAAATTTAACAAAAAGCAATTTAAACAATTAAAAGCTCAATTTCCTAAAACCCGTATTGATACAGGCGGTTACCAGATTTCGCAAAGCGATTCTTCGAAGTTTGTGATGTGATTTTAGTGATACTTTTTTATAATAAATTGGCCACCAAGACAGAAAGACCCTAAGAAAACACCAAGGATACTTTGTGCATCTTCCTACCTTCCTGCCTTTGTGCTGTAGAAAAAGTATCCCAATCCAGCCACTAAGACAGAAAGTCTCAAAGAAAACACCGAGGATACTTTGTGTAGCTTACTGCCTTAGAGTCTTTGTGGCAAAAATAAATACCTGAAATTAAAATTATAAAACCATTCTCTTAATCCCGTTTTTTATCAAAGGGACGTTAAAATTTATTAAATACCCCAGACGTTTCCCAGTCAATTTTAAATGACTTAGAATTTGTGCTTCCCATACCGGATTAACAGTTTCCAATGCTTTTAATTCACAAATAACCAAATCATTGACGATTACATCAAGCCTTAAACCTTCTTCAAAAACCAAACCATCAAATGAAATTGGAATATCTACCTGTCTTTTACTTCAAACCCATTTTTCCTCAATACATGACAAAAGCACACCTCATACACTTTTTCCAGAAGCCCTGGTCCAAGATTTTTATGAACCTCAAAAGCGGCATTTACAATTGCTTTTCCAATTAATTCTTCTTGTTGTGAGATTTGATGAAACACTTTCATAATTCTATTTTTTATTTCTTAAAACCCTCCAACTCTTCGGGAGTATTTACATTTTTCAAAACCCCGGGATTGGGCAATTGAACTAATTCAGTGTCAGAATTTATCAGGACTTTTCTGGGGCAAGAATATCCCTGAGAGAGAAACTGTAGCAAAACGGGGTAAGCCTTAGGCTCCCAAATGGTAAAAAGAGGGTCGGGAAAATTGGTTTCAGGGTTGTGGCAAGCGGTGGCTATTTTTGATGTATTTCGATTCTGTATCAATAAATCTATTTCATCTTTTCCAATCAATGGCATATCGCATGCAAGCACGAGCCAGGCAGTATTGGGGTCTTTTTTGAAAGCCGAAAGAATGGCACCATAAGGGCCCATATCCAAAAAAGCATCAGGAATTTCCTTTTCCTGATCTTGGCTTACAGCCACTGACAAGTAAGCTTCAAGACCTGCATAGGTGAGTGTTTTGTATAAAAAGTCTTTCTGAGAAACCCCTTCATGATAGACTATTTCGGATTTATTTTGACCCATTCGGCTTGATTTACCACCCACAAGCACCAGACCTTTTAGTGGAACTAGCTTCATGTTTTTTTCAATAATCGTTGCCAATTCATCTGTTTTTTCTTTTGTTAAAACCGGGACGTTTCCAATTTTTAACCAATCAAAAACCGGGGTTTCATCGGTTTGGAGTACTGCAATAATATCGGTAAGCTGACTTTCTCTTTTTTTGAGTGACTCTTCTTTTTTTTGATTAATTAAGACAATTTGTTTCTCTGCCGCAAAATGATTTCCGTTTACCAGAATTATATCACAATCGTTTAATAGTGCCCTTTTATCAAAATCAGACAAGCTTTTTTTTGAGATATTGAAAAAAGAAATTTTATCCTGAAGCCGGGTTATATTTGAGTCTTTTAAACTTTCGCTGACTGTGTGGTCGGCATCTATGAAAGCTATTTTATATTTTCCTGAAAGTGCCGGAATAATTTCTCCGGCGATTTGATTTATCAATTCACAAGGTGCTCCAACAAGTGCAAACTCGTTTCGCCCCCAACTGCCTATGTTGGGTCTGTTTAATTTTGGATGTTTTTCGTGTTTTTTCAAAATTAAGATTTTAAGAAAATAAAAAGAATGGGGTTTTAGCTCAAATCGAAATCCTTTTTTCCCCCGGTTTTCTTTATCAGTCTTGTTTCTTTAATCACAATATCATGAGAAAGAGCTTTACACATGTCGTAAATAGTCAACGCTGCGATACTTGCACCGGTCAGAGCTTCCATTTCGATTCCGGTTTTACCATGAACTGACGCCTCGCATAGGATTTCCAAGGTGTTTTTGCCGGAAACTTTGATAAAAATATGGCAATTGTCCATCCCTATCGGATGGCAAAGCGGAATTAATTCACCGGTTTTCTTGGCAGCCATTATTCCCGCGACTATAGCAGTCTGAAAAACCGGGCCTTTTTTTGTTTTTATATCATCATTTTGAAAATGGGCCATGATTTCATCAGAAAGCTCCACAACACTCCTGGCCTGAGCCACACGATGTGTCACCGCCTTGGATCCAACATCTACCATTGATGGGTTTCCCGAATCGTCAAGGTGAGTAAAAGAAGACATAATGTTTTTTTTTCAAAATTAGCAATTAGTCTTTAAAAAGAGAATCCAAGTGAAATTCCTGCGATACTGCTTAAGCTGGAATCAAAAAAAAAGGTAAATTGCTTATCATAATATTTGGGGGTATACTGAAATTTAAGAAATATAACCTTGGGTTTCGGAGGTATATCAATCACGATTTGTTGCCTAACTCCCAACACACCAAAAAAGTAATGACGCACGGGTTCATTGGTATATAGAATCGGAGAATAGCTTAATCCGGCTTCTCCAAACCACTCCGCAGAAATCTTTGATGGAGTGGCTTTACATCGGAGCGACACCCGATGTTTTACTCTTTTTTTTAGATTATTAAGGTTAAAATTCTGCGTAAGTCCTATGGGCAATGAAAGCCCGGTGTCTCTGAGAAAATCCTTTGAAAATGAACCTGGCATTAACCCTGCTCCCATGCTAAAAGTATTAAAAGATTTCATTTTCCGGTTAAAAGCCTTTTCATAATTTACTGAGGCAATAGGGCTTGTTCCAAAAACATTGAATGTAACTGCTTTTCTATAACGGGTACGATAGGAAATCTGGCCACTACAAAAAGTGGAAAAAAAGAAAAAAAGAGTGAAAGCAATAAAATGGTTTTTCACTTAATTTTTATGTTTTTTAAGCACGTAAGCATTGGTTCATTGTTAAAAACCAATTTTAAGTCAAAGATTTTAAATTTTTTAGGAAAATTCAAGCTTTATGTCCAAATTTTCTTTTGCGGTCGAATTTAATAACGAATTAATTTAGATCATATTTCGAAAGAATAATCCATTTTTGGGAAACCAAATCCCTCCTTTTTGGTTTAACAGTATTATTTACCACAATTTTTTCCAAAATTTGTGGTTCTTTCACTCAAAAAACATTTTGATGAATCAAAATAACGATAAAAAAACAGCGTCTATTCCTTTAATCATATCAGTTTCAGTTGCCATAGGGATTTTTCTGGGAGCTACTATTTTTGGTAAAAAGTCCTTATCGACTCATTCCGGCATCAATGGCTCTATTTTCAACGAAGTGCTGATGAATATAAAAAACAGCTATGTGGATGAGGTAAATGTGGATTCCCTTTCGGAATATGGGATATCCAAAATGCTTGAAAAACTTGACCCTCATACCGCATTTATTCCTGCTAAGGATGCCGAATTGGTGAGTTCAGAACTTCACGACGGTTTTGATGGAATAGGGGTAGAGTTTAATATTTTCAATGATTCGCTTTATGTGGTTACTGCCCTAAGCGGTGGGCCATCTGAAGCGGTGGGTATCAAAACAGGAGATATTATTCTTCAGGCCGACACAGTGAATCTAACAGGCAAAAAACTTAATAATAATTTAGTGTTCAAAAGTCTTCGGGGCCCCCGAAATTCTATTGTAAAATTAAAAATAAAAAGGAAAGGTTTCGGCAAACCGCTTTTTTTCAATGTAAAAAGAGATAAGATTCCGACATTCAGTATCGATGCTGCTTACCTGATGGCCGATAAAAAGACAGGCTATATCAAAATCAATCGTTTTGCTGAAACAACCTATGATGAGTTTGTAGCCCACCTCAAAAACCTCAAATCTGCCGGAATGCAGCAGCTGATGATTGACCTGAGAGATAACCCTGGCGGTTATATGGACAAAGCCACTGACATTGTGGATGAGTTGGTTGGAGGTAATGGCGTCATAGTTTATACCAAAGGAAAAGACAAAGCCAATAACTATGAGGTTAAAGCTGAAAAAGAAGGAATTTTTGAAAAAGGTAAAATTGTAGTATTAGTTGATGAAGGCAGTGCGTCGGCCTCTGAGATTGTAAGTGGTTCATTGCAGGATTATGACCGGGCCACCATTGTAGGAAGGAGAACTTTCGGAAAAGGACTCGTACAGGCCCCAATCAAACTTTCTGATGGCTCAGAACTACGCCTGACGATTTCGAGATATTACATACCCAGTGGAAGAAGTATCCAGAAACCCTACACCTTGGGCCATGGTGAAGAATACATGGAAGACATGCATAAGAGGTTTAGCCAGAAGGAATTATTTATAAAAGACAGTATCAAGTACAATCAAAAACTAAAGTTTAAAACAAAAGGTGGTCGCACAGTGTATGGTGGTGGTGGCATCACTCCTGATATTTTCGTACCGCAGGATACTAGTTACTATACCCCGTATTTGGTTGAACTTTTTGCCCAGAATATTTTCAGAGAATTTACTATGAAATATGCCCTGGAGCACCAAAATGAGCTTAAAGCTATGGGCTTCCAAAAGTACCTTTCTTCATATAATCTGGACGAAAAAGTATTGGCCGGCCTGAAATTAACGGCTCAACAAAAAGGAATAAAATTCTCAGAAAAAGATTTTGCTTTATCTAAAGATTACATAAAACTTTATACCAAAGCCCTGATTGCCAGGAACATCTGGAAACGAAATGAAAAAGAAGGCCTTACCAATGAGTTTTATCAGGTCTTCAATCAAGATGACCCTATGATCAGAAAAGGCCTCGCAAGTTTCTAATTATCGTAAATATGAAAATCAAACGATTAGTTTTCTGCCTGTTTCTGGTTTCTTTTTTTGAAATTAAAGCTCAGGAAAAAATAAAAGCTGGGATAGAACTTGACGCCCTTCCCTACATTACCGGAGGATATTTTGGGGCGGGATTTGTCGGGAAAGGACATTGGAGATTAAGAGCTTTAACGGCTTCGGTCAATAAACCTGACTGGAGTATCAACAAGAATTTTTCCAACAACCATGTGGAGGCATACGCAGTTGTGGTAGATCGATTTTTCAAAAAAAGCTGGTCCGGCTGGTGGATAGGCGGTGGTTTGGTATATTGGAAAAGTAAAATCCAGACTCAGGATAAACTACAAACTGCCAAATTCCAAAATTCATTGCTTAACGGAAGTCTTGGATACAATTTTAAGCTCAACAAACACTTTTACCTTTCGCCATGGGCCGGCATGAGTCTTCGCGTGGGTGGCGACCAGAAAACCCCGGTCGACCAGACCACTTACACGCTGCCCTTATTGAATCCCGAAGCCTCTTTGAAGTTAGGCGTGATATTTTAAATGATCAGGCAAAGGAATATCCTTGCTGAAATCATCGGCGACAGGAGTCAATCTTTTGGGCGGAACCGGAATTAATCCTGACCAGATCGGAAGGCTCTGATCTTCTTCGTCATCATTGGGCATCCCTTGTCTGATTTTGGCCGATGCTTCCGAAATATCAAAACTCAAAAGCATAGTTTTGTTTACTTCCCCGGCTTTCATTGGACGTAAATAATCCCAACTGTTAGGTACTATTTTTTCGGTCAATTCTTTGAAAAAATTCCATTTCGTATCAAAATCATCGATTCTTTCGGCTTTTGAGAAAATTATCACCGAACGATAATTAACCGAATGATGAAATGCCGACCTGGCTACTACCAAATCATCTACGAGCATGACCGTAATACACACCGGAATGCCTTTTTCTATTTCTCTTAGAAAATGGCTCCCCACCGAACCATGAATGTATAATTTATTTTCTTTTCTGACAAAAGCTGTTGGAATCGAAAACGGCTGGTTGTCAACTGAATAGCTGATTGTACAGAACATGGCCTCATCCAATATAGAATGGATTGTGGCTTCGTCATAAGTGGCTCTTTTTGCCGAGCGACTTGGGGTAGTTTTGGGCGTTTGCTTTATCATAATATGTAATAAGGTGTTTCAAATGAGGGTTTAAAACCAAGTTTTTGTGCCAAATAATAAGACTGAGAGTTGCCTTTTCTACATGACCAAACGGGAATAAACCAGTCTTTTTGCAAAAAATAAATTAATTCAGAACACACGATTTTTGCGAGCCCATTTCCCCTGAATTCTTCCACCGTTTCGATACCAATCTCATAATAGGGCTCATGGACAAAAGATGAAAATGCAATGGAAGCAGGCTTGCCCTTGACTTTCAGACAAAAACCTATGCCCTTTTGCAAAAAATCTTCAGCATTGTTCCAAAAAACTTTGGGAATTACTGACCCATCGAAACTTTCGAATATTTCTTTATCAATTTTTACAATTTCGTGGTTTCCAGTTTCAGGGAAGTATTTATGGAATTCATTGGGCAAGAACTCAAAATTTGCACGAGTTTGAAGCCAGATTTTTTGTCTATTTTCGGTTTCTGAGCAAATATTTGAAAACCAATCCCGGAATAATTCATCCCATGAACCAGGGCTTGCCTGTAAATATTCAGGTTTGGTTTTTTCGTCCGAAATATATTTCTTTAGCCAATTATTAAAGTTTTCATCATCCGTTTTTCCAAACAATAGAGACATTCCGTAAGGATGTTTCACGTAAAAAACCTCAGGATTATCGGCATGATTTACAAATACCTGCCCATTTACATGATTCCTTACTACTGACAATGCGAAAAAATGATTTATCTGAACTGATTCCAGAGCTTTTTCGCAGAGAAAATATTTACTCTTTTCAAGCAAAATCATTCTTTTAGGCCTAATCTGAAATGATGATAAACTATTTTCATTTTTTTGTTGAGATACAACCTGTGAGCATCATATCGTTGGTGACCCGAATCAAGATGGACTGCATTGAGACCCTCGGATTTTGCTTTTTCTACCACATAGTCAAACAAGGCTCCGGCATAACCCTTCCCCCGGAATTCGGGAGCGGTGGTCAGGTCGTCAATGTAAATAAACCGACCCTCAAAAAGTGTGGTCAAATAACGAAATCCACAAGCTGAGGTAATATTACCATTTTCTTCTGCGTAAATAAGTGTGTAAGACTCTTTTTCCATCTCAGAAATAAGGTTCAAAAGAATTTCCGTAGTAAGATGAGGACGCAGATGTTTCAAAACTTCCAGACAATTGAGGTAGTCTTGTTCGGAGCGGGCAATTTTTATTTCCATTTGTTTTTTTTGAATTTCTGATACAAAAATATAACTTTACCGGATGGGCATTGTCGTCCGGTTTTTAGATAACTAGTAGTCCGGTATATGTTTCCTTTCAAATCACATCTTAAAATTAAGAAAGGCCAGAAAGTGCCTGTTTACAGTCAGTTAAGTACTCAGATCATTGGTTTGATAAAAACCGGGTTGCTCCCTCCGGGGTTTAAAATGCCGGGGTCGAGAATTATGAGTGAGTTGCTTTCGGTACACAGAAAGACCATCACTCAGGTATATGGTGAATTGCAAATGCAGGGGTGGTTGGAATCAATACCGGGAAGCGGCACATTTGTGCCTAAAAATATTCCAATAATAAATCCGCAAAAAATCCTGGATGAAACTGGCCAAAGACCTAAAAAAGCCGGATTTTATTTTGAAAAAAAGGAATTTCTGATCAGAGAACCCATAAAAGCAACCGACCTTTTACACCTTGACGATGGCTTTCCAGATCCAAGACTAGCCCCATTGCCCGAACTTGCCAGGGCCTATCGAAGCAATTTACTGTATGGCAACAGCTACCAAAAACTGGGCTACGGAGATACTACTGGTTTGCTTTGGTTAAGAAAGGAACTTGCAATCTATCTCAATGAAAGCAGGAGCCTGAAAATCAATGAAAATAATATTTTGATTGTTAGGGGTACAATTATGGCTTTGTACCTGACCAATCTGGGTTTGGTAAAAACTGGCGACAAAGTAGCTATGGGCTGGCCGGGCTGGCTGAGTGCCCGTATCAGCTTTTTACAAGCCGGTGCCGAAGTAATTGAAATTCCGACCGATGAATATGGTATTGACACCGACGCCCTGGAAATTGTTTGCCAAAAACAAAAAATCAGGTTGCTTTACGTCACCCCTCACCACAACTACCCTACCACTTACACTTTGAAAGCCGACAGACGGGTAAAATTGCTTCAATTGGCCGAAAAATACGATTTTATCATTTTTGAGGATGACTACGATTATGATTTTCATTATCAGAGCCGCCCGCTGTTGCCCCTGGCAAGTGCCGATAGTAATGGAAGGGTGCTCTATTCCGGGTCGTTTACCAAAAGCATTTCACCCGCATTCAGGGTGGGTTATTTGGTGGCTACCGAAGATGTAATTCAGCATTTATCGCATCATCGCCGACTCATTGACCGGCAGGGTGATAATATGCTCGAAAATGCTCTGGCTCAGCTCCTGCATGAGGGCATTATTCAGAAACATCTAAGGAGGTCGTTGAAGGAATACAAATCCAGAAGAGATTTTTTCTGCGAAAAACTAAGTAGTGACTTTTCCGGAAAAATTGAATTTCAGATTCCGGAAGGCGGAATGTCGGTCTGGGCCAAGTTTGATTCTGAAATTGATATGAAAAAAACTACTGAAACGGCCCTAAAAAAAGGATTGTATTTCAGTGATGGGGCAACTCATGATACTGATAAAATTAAAAATTGTACCCGATTGGGATTTGCGAGCTCAAACGTTGAAGAATTAGACCAATGTTTGAAGATTTTGTGGGAATCGATAAAATAATTTGCCTTAAAATAATTTTTCCTAGGGATTTCTTAAATATCATTTTTTTCATTCATATAAATCCATAATTTTAAATTTCTTAATACACAAAATCATCTATAATGAAAAAAATATACACAATTGTATGGATAATATTCTTAATATCATTTGAATCTAAAGCAATAATATACGCATCTTACTCTGGTGCTGGCAGTAAAGATGGAAGTTCATGGAGTAATGCCTATGATAGGTTCCAATTACCACAGGCTATATTGAATGCACCAATGATTTCTCAAATTTGGGTAGCTGAAGGAATTTATAAACCTACCTATGATGGAGATCGAAACAAGTCATTCCATATTGGTTTACATGTAAAATTATATGGAGGATTTGTGGGAAACGAAACTGATATTAGTCAAAGAAACCTAAGCGTTCATTCTACGATTTTTTCTGGTGATCTTTCTGAAAATGATTCACCAAGCGAGATTAGGTATGATCATGCCAGCAGGAGTGAAAACTCAATTCATATTTTAAAATTCTATCAGGTCGATATGTCTTATGGTCTGATTGATGGTATAACTTTTAGTGGTGGGAACGCAAATATTTCAGGCGATTTAGAAACGATGTCTGGAGGGGTCTTTAACATCCTCCAAATCCCGGCAGCTGTTGAAAACATTGGGGTTGCCATGAGAAACTGTGTATTGAAAAAAAACACCTCTTTAAACGGGGGGGCAATCGCGATGCGAAACCTTCACAGTACTGCTCAAGTTGAACTGAAATTGGAGAATTGCGTGCTTGATTCCAATACAGCCGAACAAGGAGGAGCTGTATATTTTTTCTCCAATAGTTATGATGAACGCAACGAAATGCGACTGTTAAGTACTTCTTTTTCAAATAATTATAGTTCTCAAATGGGTGGTGCCATTTCAATAAACTCATATTTTGATTTTTATTTTTTTATAAAAAAATCAACTTTTTCAAATAATACTTCTTCTGATAAAGCGGCAGCTTTGAATCTGAGTGGTACAGGCTCCAATACATTTTTTTATACAGAAATTGACAGCACTGAATTCTCCGGAAACCAAAGTGTTAAATCGGGTGCAATTGGTGTAAGTTCGGGTAATACACGGGTTTTTGATATTAGATTTTTGAATTCGGTTTTTATCCAGAATAAAGCAATAAGTAACACAGTATTTGAAGGTAGCGGTGGCGTTTTAGATTTTAGTTCTTTCGGAAAATATGACAGAGTTTATTTTGAAAATTGTCAGTTTAATGAAAATGAAGCCCGGTATAAAGGCAGTATTTTAAATATATATTCACCTTACAATGTTTATGGCGGAGATTACGGGGCTGCTTTTTACAAATGCAAAATAAAAAATAATCTCTCCAATGCCGGACTTTTTAATTCTGAAACTACTGAAAATAACTCAGGAAGAATGGTTTTTACAGAATGTGAGGTTTCAGATAACGTCTTTAATCCTGTTGGCAATATATGGAGTTTTGGAATCAATATATTGGCATATTCTTCATCAAATCAAACTTTGGCAATGTACAGGTGTAAGTACAATAATAACCCAATGGGAATTAACCTGGACGCTCAAAATAACTCAATATTGAACTATCAGATAAATGATTCACAAATTTTGAATAATGACAATCCTATTTCTGTTTATTCTTACTCAGGAGCCACAACTAATGGCACATTTACCAGAACCCGCATTTCAAATCCATCGAGTTCAGGGTTAAATCTCTCTTATTTTTCTAATTCTAAAAATTATCTTAACTTTAATAACTCCGCAATATATAATAATTTAAGAGCGGCAATCTCTTGTTTAACCAATGATAATGCTCTTTCTGAAATCACTTTAGAAAATTCAACAATAGCCAATAATTATAATTTCGGATACGGTAGTGTTACACTTTCAAAATCCAGCTTTTCATCCATAAACAAACTTAATTTGAAAAATTCAATTCTTTCTGGAAACAAAGAAAATTATGGCTCAATAGAATATAATTTAAATTATAACGGTGTTTTTGCTGGTGAGCTATCGGCCGAGTTTAGTAATATTACACAAGGAAGTAACCCTTATCCCGGAGTTGGGAATATCAATAAAACCGCAGGTTTTATCATGGATGACTCATTATATCTGCAATTAAGTCCATTTTCACCTTGTATTAATGCAGGGTCTAATGCCTATGTTCTGCCATTTGATAAAGATTTAATTCAAAATCCAAGAATTAACGGACAAAATGTTGACATGGGAGCTTTTGAGTATAATAATTGTACACCCATAAGAAAAATTTCAATTAATACTCCATTAAATTCTGTTACCACCGTCAAAGCTTCTGACAAAATAATTTCAGATAAAACCATTGATTCTGAATCTAACATCCTATTTGATTCCAAAAATTCGATTCTTCTCAATCCCGGATTTGAAGCTAAAAAAGGGGCTGTCTTTGCTACACAATTAACCGGATGCCAGTAGCAATATGATTTTTTGAAAATTTTGACTATTTTGCTTTGAAATTATATCAAATGCAAACCGAAATTTTTGAAAATTCTGAAGATCTGGCCATTGCTGTGGCCGGACATATCATGGGTATTTTGAAAGAAAAACCAGATGCTACCATGGTGCTTACTTCGGGAAATACACCAATAGCTGCTTACCAACACATTGCAAAAACCGCATCGAAAGATCTTTTTAAACATGCGATCATCATTGGTTTGGACGAATGGGTGGGTATATCGGGCGAAAGCGAAGGGAGCTGCAAATACATTGTGGAGGAAAATTTATTGAAACCACTGGGAATTTCTGCCTCTCAATATACTTTTTTTGACTCCATGACCACAGACCTTCAGGCTGAGTGTGAAAGGGTCGACGAGCTGATTTTTTCTAAAGGCGGGCTTGATTTTATTCTGGTAGGATTAGGAGTTAATGGCCACATTGGCCTCAATGAACCGGGTTCGTCTTTTGATGCTTATTGTCAGGTGACAGATCTGGAAGAAATAACGATAACTATCGGACAAAAATACTTCAATTCGGCCACTCCGCTTACGCAGGGTATCACAGTGGGATTAAAGCATCTTCTGGAAGCAAAAGAAGCCATGGTAATAGCCACAGGAGAAGCGAAATCAGACATCGTTAGACAAATGAGTACAGAACCCATATCCGAAATGTTGCCGGCAACGGTTTTGAGAAAACATTTCAATGGAAAACTGTGGATTGATAAAGCTGCAGCAAAAGGCCTGGAATGAAACCTGAAGAAGTAAAGAATATTGATTTTTGGCCTGAATTACAGGTGAACACCTCAAGAAGTTCAGGAGCTGGCGGGCAGAATGTCAACAAGGTCGAAACCAAAGTTGAGTTGAGATTCAGCATTGCCGATTCTAAAATTTTGGAAGAAGAGGAAAAAGCCATTTGCAGAGAAAAACTAAAAAATCAGATTAATCTTGAAGATGAAATCATAGTTACCTCGCAGGAATCCCGCTCACAACTTAAAAATAAAGAACTGGCCTATAAAAAGTTTTTGGGACTTTTGGAAAAAACATTTCAAAAAAACAAACCCAGAAAACCTACAAAGCCAAGTCAGGAAAAAATTCTGGAAAGATTAAAAGCCAAGAAAATAGCCGGTGAAAAAAAGATGAACAGGGGAAAAGTTGATTTCTAAACCTTTTTCAAGAAGGGTATTTTTAAATATCTTTTTACTGAAAACTCCGCAATTGTTTATCAAATCGTTATAATTCTTATTTTCGTAAATCACTTTCAAAAACACTTAACCAATTATGAAAAAAACGCTCCTTTTTTGGGGTATGGCCTGTAGCACAGTCATCGCTCAAAAAACCTATATTCAATGTGGAAACCTCATTGATACCCGCTCTCAGAAAGTACAGAAAGAAATGACCGTGGTAGTAGAAGGAAACAAAATTGTGGAGATAAAATCGGGTTACCAGAAAGGGGGTGCTACTGATGCAGTCCTCGACCTCAAAAAGAAATATGTGCTACCGGGTCTCATTGATATGCACGTGCATTTGGAAAGCCAGACCTCCAAAGATCAGTTTCAGAAAAGAATCCAATATTCAGAAGCCGATGTGGCTTTTGAAGCCCAAAAATATGCTAATATCACCTTGATGTCGGGCTTTACTACCGTTCGTGATTTGGGCGGAAGCGGCGTAAACATATCCCTTCGGGGGGCTATCAATCGGGGGTCTGTGGTAGGTCCACGTGTATTTACTTCAGGAAAAACCATTGCTACTACCGGAGGACATGGAGATCCTTCAAACGGTATCGGCCCCAATTATACGCTCTCAAATGATGACCGAATGGATGGGGTTATAAACTCTGCGGATGAGGCTCGCCAAGCCATCAGACAACGTTATAAAGATGGTGCTGACTGGATAAAAATCACCGCCACTGGTGGGGTTTTGAGTATTGCCAAAAACGGAAAAGGCCCACAGTTTCAGGATGATGAACTCAACGCTCTTATGGCCACTGCCAAAGATTACAGCTTTGGGGTAGCAGCCCATGCACATGGTGCCGAGGGGATAAAAAGAGCTATCAGAGCAGGAGTGACTACGATTGAACACGGTTCGTTTCTGGACGATGAATGTATAGCTTTATTTAAAGAAAAAGGTGCTTATTTGGTGCCCACAATTATTGCCGGGAAAACCGTGGCTGATTCAGCAAAAATACCCGGATATTACCATCCATTTGTAGTGAAAAAGGCCATTGAAACCGGTGCCATGATTCAGGAGGCTTTCGCCAGAGCTTACAAAGCCGGTGTGAAAATATGTTTTGGAACCGATGCCGGGGTATTTCCTCATGGGTATAATGCCAAGGAGTTTTTATATATGACTGAAGCCGGAATGCCCATCATGGAAGCCCTGAATGCGGCTACCATTACCAATGCCAAAGTGTTGGGCATGGAGAACGAGCTAGGAGCCATCGAAGCCGGAAAACTGGCCGATATCATTGCAATTGATGAAGACCCTCAAAAAAACGTTCTTTCGCTCATGAATGTAACTTTCGTGATGAAAGACGGGAAAGTTTATAAATCGAACTAAAATACAAAAGCCTTCCCAATTTCAGGGAAGGCCTTTTGTTGTTGAAGTATAATCGTCAAAAAATTAAGCAAGTTCACTCTCCATTCTTCTAACCGGATATTGTCTTTCGTATTCAGCCCAAACTTTATATCCGCCGGCCAGATTCTTAATATTTGAAAACCCGTGCTGGAAAAGAATTTTCGCCGCTATGTATCCCCTCAAGCCTCTGGCACAATGCAAAACCACCAATCTGTTTTTGTCTATTTTATCCAAATTTTCCCTTAATTCATCAAGAGGAACATTTACCGACCCTTCAATAAGTTTGCCATTTGCTCTTTCTCCCGGATTTCTCACATCTACCACCTGAATATCGGCTTCATTGTTTAGTAAATCATGCAGTTCCTCCACTGAAATGGGTGAACATCCGTGGTTGATGGCATTGGTAGCGGTAAATCCACTTACTACAACGGCGTCTTTTGCAGGCGAATATGGAGGAGCATAGGCCAGATCAAGCTGGGGCAAGTCTGTAACCTTCAATTTGGCATAGATGGCTGTGCTCAACACATCCACCCGCTTGTCGACGCCCACTTCACCAAATACTTCAGCTCCCAGTAGCGTATGGTCATTTTCGTCATAGTAAACCTCCACAATAATATCCTTAGGATTGGGATAATAGCTTGGGGTACTGTTGGCTACTATAAGAGTTTTTCTAAATGCAATGCCATTCCTTTCCAGGTCTCTGGGGCCCATTCCGGTACGGGCAAGGGTGTAGTCAAAAAGCTGTACAATGGCTGTTTTGTACCCCCCTCTCAATATTTCATGGCCACCTACTGCGTTAAAACCCGCAGCCCGACCTCCTTTGTTGGAGTGCGTTCCGAGGGGAAGATAATCCTGCTGGTGATTTTGTAAATTCAAAATACTGGCATTATCACCGGCAGCATAAATATTTGGCAGAGAGGTCTCAAAATGTTCATTCACCACCAAAGCACCGTTGGGAATAGCTTTGGCTCCTTTTGAAATCAATAAATCGGTATTAGGTTTGATACCAACCGACATAATTACATAATCGGTATTCAAATAAGCCCCATTGCCAAGGTCTATGCTTATTACTTTTCCGTTTTCTACATTTACTTTTTTTACAAAAGTGTTTTTGATAACATGAATTCCCTTGTCTTCCAGCACGTTTTGGGCCATGGCCGAGAATTTTGGGGTCCACATCGGCAATACAGTAGCTCCACCTTCTATTATCGTAACTTTTTTCCCCGCTAAAGCAAGATTTTCAGCCACTTCCACACCGATTAGTCCTGCTCCCATCACAGTGATATGTTTGGCTTCATCGGATAGTGCATGCTGCATAATATGGTCATAATCACCCAGACTACGGCAGGTTGACCAGTTGTCGGCATCGTTTAGGTTTTCGATAGGTGGTATAAAAGATTTCGCACCTGTGGCAAAAACAAGCTTGGTATAAGGATATTCTCCTCGGGGAGTAATTACTTTCTGATTTTCAACGTCAATATCTGTAACCTCTTCGTTGAGATGAACATCAATCTTAAATCTTTTGCGAAGCAATTCTACATCGGTTACCAGCAGTTTTTCGCGGGTTTTGATATGTTTCGAAAGGGCATAAGGAATACCGCAGGTAGCATAAGAGATATCTGCGGTTTTCTCAAACATCAATATTTCGGCAAATTCGTCTTCTCTTCTGGCTTTAGCTGCAGCCGATGGACCGGCAGATAACCCGCCTATTATTACAATTCTGTTCATTCTTTTTCTAAATTTTGATGCAAACTTAGATACCGGAATTTTAAAAAATTGTAATGATTGTCACGTTTCAGAATGACCATAAAACCAAATCACAAACTCTTCAAATACTCAATACTCTTCGGTACGTTTTCGAGCTCTTTGTTGCTTTCGTCTTCGATGAAATAGTGCTGAATTCCGGCTTTTTTAGAGAGTTTAAATATCTTCTTCCAGTCGGCCTGGCCAGTTCCTAATACTACGTCGTTTTCAGCAGGTTCATGACCCGATTTGTCACCGATTACCCCTTTTCTGAGGTCTTTTACGTGCATCAGTTTCCAGCGGTTGCCGTAGCGTTTGAGCAATTCCTGAGGCGAAGCGGCTCCACCACCATGGATGGTCCAGAGTACGTCCATTTCAAACGAAACATAGCGTGGGTCGGTGTTTTGGATGATGTAATCCATGTAAGTGCCTTTGTCGTGAGGTCTGAACTCGTAGCCATGGTCATGATAACAGAAAATGAGCCCATTGTCGGCCAGCACTTTGCCACCTTTGTTAAATACTTCCACGGCCATTTTGGTGTCATCCAGTGTGAAATCATTGCCTTTGTGAGGTATCCAGGCACACATCACGTATTTGGCACCCAATGCTTTGGCTTTGTCGGCCACCGCCTGAGGATTGTCACGCAGCTCTTCAAAACCGCAACCTGTTGATGGGATACTTATGCCTCGGTCATTGCACATTTTCTTAAACTCTTCGGGCGTTTGGCCTTTTTGCGGGCCGCCTTCAAGCTCGGTAAAGCCCATTTTCTGAATGATATCGAGCGTTTGCTCGGTGCCTTTGGGGAAATGATTACGAAATGTATAAGCCTGCACACCCAGCTGGAATGTATAGAGTTTCTTTTGGGCAAAAAGTTTTGTTCCCGAAAAAGACAATAATAGAAATAAAAATAAGGATGTTTTTTTCATGATTATTTGAGGTTGAAAAAAGAATTTTGATAAAATTATTCAATTCCAACCTGAATCAGAAGAAACTGCGGGTTTTATTTTGACCAGATCAAACCAAACTCAATTTCAGTTCGGTTTATTATATGTTTTGAGCAGGAAAATGATTGGAAAATTGGGTTTTGAGCTGTCCAGATATCTATTCTGCGATCATAATTAAATTGGCGTTTGGAAGGAAAAAAATTTCCTTTAAGCTGAAATCCCAAATCTGATTTTTTACCCTTAAATGGCAGGAAAGCAAACTGAAAAGAAGGCTGAACAAAAATAAAAGGCGACACTTTTGCTGAATATTCCACATTAATGACTTCATAACTTTTTGTGCTTTGACCACCAAAGCTAATCGGATTTTTTAAAAGTCCTCCTCCACCCGCTTTAAGGGATAATTCAAGTATGATCATTTTATTCCTTAACCTGTAAAACGGACGAACAAAACCTAAAAAATTTTTAATAAAAACCAAATCATCAGAATTCCATACAGTTTCCAGCGTTTTATATTCTGAATATTCATTTTCAAAATCAAAGGGAAAACCTCTCCTTTTGGGTATATTAAATACATTTGCCCCACCTTCCAATCCCAGATTTTTTGAAAAAAATCTACCGAAAGCAATTTCAAAATTTATAAATTCAATGTCATCATGGGTGGTGCTGTTGAAAGAAAAATAGTTTTTGTCCTTTATTTCTTTTCGGAGTCCAAAGCCAACATACAAATCAGAAAATGTATTGCCGGGGAAATTATTTAAAAAATCAGTTCCAGTGGTCTGTAAACCCATATTCCTGGCCGAAAATTTCCTGTTTCCGATCATCAATTCCAGGCTACTACCCGCTTTAATTTTATTTTGGGCAAAACATAATATTGTGCTTAAAATAAGTGATATAGCAATGGTAATTCTTCTCATTTCATTTAAATTCAGGACTTAAAATATTCATTTTTCTTCCTCCATGGAGATTGACTTCAATCCAAAATTGTGCAGGAAGAATGGGGTCATTTAATGTTAAATAAAGATTGAAAACCGGAATATAGTCATCGTTAATATATTCCTGTTTATTGAAGTTCTGGATACTTTCAGTAAGTGTGTTTTTGAGAACATTAGTACCAAAGACCTGTTCAATTTTATCACTTACAAAAAGCTCAGATACATCTGTGTTTTTCTTATTTTCATTTGACAAATCATTCACTGTAAATATTTTAATGCTTTCAATCTTTTCCTTCAGAATTTTTCTTGAAATACAATCACAACGGGACATGGCTTTTGCAGAAGAATATAATGTGGCCGATTGGGGTAAAAGATATTTTTTTTGACTACTATCTTCCAATATTAACCTGAAAGCAACTCCTTTAACATCAGAATTGGAAGACAGAATGATTTCCGTTCTTGCTTTATTTATTTCAATATAACTGGAGGGTTCTTCCGTGCAATTACAACATGCCAATAGAACATTGAGCGAAGCATAAAAAAGATGGATGTAAATAATTTTTTTTATCATAGGGATTTTTTTATAAAAATAAAGGATTGAATTTGAAAAGGATTATATGATTACAAAAAATTATTTTAAGGTAAAAAATATCAGAATTGCCAGTTGTACTAACATCTATTTTTAATAAAAACCCCATTTTTCCATTCTAATCCTCCTCCTTTTTTATCTTTGCATCTTAATATCTCAATATGAAACCCCTTTTAGAAGTCGTTCAGGATTTTTTTGATTCTGCCATCAATGAACCCATCACCAGTACCGAAATCATCCCTTTGAGTGGAGGTGACAGGCGATATTTCCGTTTTTATACTGACAAAAACTCTTACATCGGCTGTTACAACGAAAATATCAAAGAAAATGAGGTTTTCTTCTACTATACTAATCATTTCAGAGCCATAGACGTGCCTTTGCCCGAAATCCTGGCCATAGATACCGACCGGAAAATATATATTCTGGAAGACCTGGGCAAAGCATCGCTGCTCAATAATCTGGAAGCCAAGGGCTTATGTGATGAGGTTTTCGATTTGTATAAAAAAAGCCTGAAAGAGCTGGCCAGAATGCAGATTCTGGGTGCCAAAGATTTGGATTTTGACAAGGCCCTCACGGCCAAGGAGTTTGGAAAGCAGGCAATTTTGAGCGACCTGCTGTATTTTAAATATTATTTTGTCGATACCCTCAAAATCCCGTATGATAAACAGCAATTGCTCGATGATTTTGATGCCCTTGCCACCTATCTGACCCGCACAGAATACAAGATGTTTATGTTCCGCGACTTCCAGAGCCGCAATATCATTGTAAATGATGGAAAAGTAAGTTTTATAGACTATCAGGGAGGTATGAAAGGGGCACTGCAATACGATGTAGCCTCGCTACTTTGGCAAGCCAAGGCCGACCTGCCCGAAAACTGGAAAAATGAACTCCTGGAATATTACATTTCGGTAATTGACGAACTTTTGCCCACTCCTGTACAAAAAGAGGTCTTTGTGAGTCAATACAACGGCTATGTGGTAATCAGGATGCTGCAGGTACTTGGGGCCTATGGTTTCAGGGGCTTATTTGAGCGAAAAGCCCATTTCCTGACGAGCATTCCGCTGGCCTTGAGAAATTTGAAATGGTTTTTGACCAACCGTAAAGTGGGCCTCATTGTGCCTACTTTAGACGATATTCTCTCACAAATTACTTCTGACGAAGTAATCCCCCGATTCGAACCTAAAAAAGCAGATGAAAACACTCCTTTGGTGGTGAAAATCAAAAGTTTTAGTTATAAAAAAAGTGGCATTCCCAAGGACGAAACCGGCAATGGCGGAGGATTTGCATTTGATTGCAGAGGAATTTTGAACCCCGGAAGGTATGAACCCTACAAAATACTGACCGGTAGAGACAAAGAAGTGATAGATTTCCTGGAGCAACAGACCAAAATGCCTGATTTTATGAATAACATCTACAATATCGTGGACATTTCGGTGGAAGACTATATGGCACGCGGGTTTGACAGCCTTGCCATAAACTTTGGCTGCACCGGAGGCCAGCACCGCAGCGTATATGCCGCCGAACAAACCGCCCGTCACCTCCGGAACAAATACAAAGTAAAAGTAGATCTGGAGCATGTGGAACAGGGGATTAAGGAAGTGAAGTATTGATATCATAGTTGATAAGTTGGTAGGTTAGAAAGTTGGTGAGTTAATTGGATTGGGGTTTAAACACATAGATATCATAGAAAAAATGCAACATAGATACATAGGAATTAAACTATGTATCTAAATATTTTCAAAGAATGGCTATGTGAAATATGTGGTTATAAAAAAATAATTTATGGCAGAAAATATTGCAGGATTTATATTAGCAGCAGGTCTCGGAACACGTCTGAAACCGTGGACCGACCACCATCCCAAAGCACTGGCGGTAGTCAATGGAAAATCTTTGCTGCAACGAAATGTTGAATACCTTCAGAAATTCGGCATAACGGATGTAGTGGTAAACGTCCATCATTTTGCAGACCAAATCATTGAAGCCATAGAAACCCACAAAGGCTGGGGGAGCCACATCAGCATCAGTGACGAAACCGACATGGTACTGGAAACCGGTGGAGGTCTTTTGAAAGCAAGAGATTTACTGGCAGATGATGAGAATTTCGTGCTCATGAATTGCGATATCCTGACCAACCTTGATCTGAACTTATTGATAAACCAGCATCGGAAAAATCACGCCCTCGCTACGCTGGCGGTTGCAAAAAGAGAAACCAGCCGCTATCTGCTTTTTAACCCAAACCACGAACTGGTAGGCTGGAAAAACATAAAAACCGAAGAAATTAAACTGCCCGCAAAAGAAAAGCTGGGCAATGCCTCGCCTATTCCATTGGCTTTCAGCGGCATACATGTGATTTCCAGCAGCATTTTTGACAAAATAAACTTTACGGGCAAATTCAGTATGATAGACCTCTATCTTAACCTCTGTGCCGAAAACAAAATAATAGGATACGACCACAGCAACGATTTGGTGCTAGATGTTGGGAAGCCTGAAGCTATTTTGAGGGCAGAGGAGTTGTTTATGTAAAACTTAGACCTTTAACGATTGGGTCAGCACCGAAGGTCAGACCCAATGAACATGGAATTCACAAACTGCCAGAGCACCAATCAATAATAGTCCAAATTCCATGTGCAAATCTCTCATTAAAAGATATTAAGTTAAAACCTCCCACACCTCTCCAATAATTCACTGACTTTTCATAACTTAGTGTTTTATAATCATTTCTATGCAAGATAAAGACTTCACGATTACACATGTAGGCGGTGTTGAACTGATACAACCGATGCCTTTTAGATATATCCCAGCCGAAGGTAAAACTTTTATGTTTCAGGCGGATGATGGCTCAAATCTTGGAACTGAAAGGGAGGGAATTCCAATAATCTTTGAAAATAATTTTTGGATGTGTGCTTATCAAACTACCCAAGAGTTTTGGGCTACAGTTATAGATGCAAGCGATTCTAACGAATTGAATGCTAATCCGAGTTTTTTTAAAGGCAAAACCCGACCCGTTGAACAAGTAAGTTGGGATGATATTCAAATATTCAATAAAGAACTTAATTTTCTTTTCAAAAATGAAGGACTAAGTGTAAAAGACAGGCCACAAATTGTTGGCCAATTTGCTCTTCCCTCCGAAACCCAATGGGAATATGCTGCGAATGCCAACCAGAGCCTTGTGTTTGCAGGCTCACAAAACCTCAATGATGTGGCATGGTACGTAGAAAACAGTAATGAGCAAACAATGCCCGTTGGTCTAAAACAACCTAATGCTTGGGGACTGTATGATATGAGTGGTAATTTGTGGGAGTGGTGTGCAGATGATTACGAAAATGATATTCGCAAAATACCAAAAAATGGCCAGCCAAACTTAAATTATTATCATTATAAAGTCCTTCGGGGCGGCAGCTGCTTCAACCTTGCCGAGATTTGCCGCCTGCGGCTTCGCATCCGCCACCACCCCGACGGCCGCAACTTCAACGACGGCGGTTTTCGGTTGGTTTTTTCCCTCAGTTCCGCCTACGAAAGCTAGATAATGTCTGAATTAGGATGGGTGGGATTTGAGTGTTCAAAATGTCTAAATTAGGATGCGTAGGATTAAAGGATTTTAGGATTTAATTTTTTTTATTATTATTTATAGATTTTAATCCTTTCATCTTAGAATCCTAAAAATCAAAAAGAAGGGTAAAATGTCTGAATTAGGATGGATAAGATTAAAGGATTTTAGGATTTGTTTTTAGTGTATTTTCTAGGATATTAATCCTTCCATCTTAGAATCCTAAAAATCCTAATTCTGACAATGGAATAGATAATTTTAAAAATAATTATGAAATATAAAGAGTTAACACACAAAATAATAGGATGTGCAATGAAAGTTCATAGTACATTGGGCAATGGATTTCAGGAGGTGATTTATCAGAGGGCATTGGCAATAGAAATGACAAAACAAGGTCTTGGTTTTCAAAGGGAAATGAACATGCTCATTTATTATGAAGGAGTAGAAATAGGTACAAGACGAGTAGATTTTTTTGTGGAAGATTGTATAATGGTTGAACTCAAAGCAATCATTCAATTAGAGGAGGTACACTTAGCTCAGGCAATGAATTACTGTCAGGCCTATGGCTTACCGATTGGCTTATTGATCAATTTTGGATCTAAAAGCCTTGACTTTAGAAGAGTTTATAACCTTAACCATCCTGAAAATACTAAATAAAATGTCATAATTAGGATTCGTAGGATTAGAGGATTATAAGATGAAGGCGGGGTAAAATATTTGAACTAGGTTGGGTAGGATTGGACGATTTTAGGATCAGGATAATATGATAGAATTAAAAAGCATTTAGATTGAATATCAACATTTATAATCCCGTCATCATAAAATCCTAAAAATCCTAATTATGACAATTGAGGAAATGAAAAAACCACCAATGGCTGCGTGAGTAGCAAAAGTCGAAAAGGCAGCCAGCGGTAATCATCAAAGTATTTATGGCAAAACGTATTGAATTTTTAGACAAGCAAGGCTTCGAAAAAATTGACCACATTGAAGAACTCAAAACTTCAAAAGGAATGGTTGATTTTTATAAAAAATCGGAGAAAGATTTTAGACAATCCTCAAAAATCAACACTCCTGATTTACGGTATTACTGGGATGGGGAGAGGTTTGGTTTACATATTTCAGATTGTCTTTTTGAAGACAAAGAGATTTATGAAGTATTAAAAAGTCTAAAAGAGTTTAGTATTTTCAAAAAAATCCAAGTATTATATATATCAAGATCATTAGTAGTAAACCTAAATCTTGAGGTTTTCAAATTTGAAAATTTGAAATTTATAAACCTTTCGATGAATTCACTTTTAAAAAGAGTTGTTTTTGGGGAATTGTCACATTTAAGTATTCTTTTGTGTAACGATTGTCCTAAACTTACCAAAATTTCCTTAACAGGAGAATACACTCAACTAACAAATATTGATGTTTCTAATTCTGGATTGAATTTGTTGATTTTAGGAAGTTGCCCAAAACTTGAATATTTAAATATTCAAAATAATGAAATAGTTGAAATAAACATCTCACAATTAACAAATCTCAAATACTTTTTTGCTGTGGGAAATTCAAAACTAAATATAACATGGCCCAAAAAATGGATTCACTTCAAATTAGAAATTTTGGGACTTGATGAATCTAATGAATTGACCTCGAAGGATATTTTAGAAATTGCAAAAAATTCTTCTGATCAAGAGCTTAGAGATAAACTAAAAGAATATTTAAAATTTGAGCAAAAACATGAGGATGAACTAGTCCCTATAAATCGCCATCAAATTATATTGCTAGGAAACACTACTGCCGGTAAAACAGAATTAAAACACAGATTATTAAAAAGAAAGAGGACAAACCACAATTCTACCCATGGAGTTCAATACTTTTTAGAAAAGATTGGTGAAATAGAAGTGATGGGTTATGACTTTGGAGGTCAAGATTATTACCATGCTCTACACTTACCTTTTTTTAATTTAAAAAGTCACTATTTGATAGTTTGGGGTAATCATACAGATAAACAATGGGGAAATTATGATTCTGACCAGTATTATGGTAAAACTGAATTCATTGACATTAAAAAGGGAGGCAAGAAAGTGGCGGTTGAAAATCTTCTGTATCCTCTTAAATATTGGTTAAAAAGCATTCAAAACCATGCATCTCAAAAAAACTGGTTTATTATAAATGATTCCAAAGCCATAAGAAGAGAAAATTACGATTATTCAGAGCTAATACAACAAGCAAAACGCGATTCGAAACCAGTTGATATAGTTGAAATTGAGAATATTGTCTACAAAACTAGATGGGAATATGAACCAATTATAGATATTATTCAAAATGTAAGAAAAGGAACAAAAGAGCTTTACCTGGATATTAAAACTTTAAAATCTTCGGGAAGCGTTAGGGTTCAGGATATTTTAAGTTTTAATTTCTTAGAGGCAAAAGTTGGAAATTGGCTTAGAAAAAAGATTAAGAGTGGAGTACAAACTCAAAAAAACCAAATTGTAAAGTCAATAAAAGAATTTGGAGAAGAAATTTTTCATGAAAATGTTGTTTTAATTAGTCAAGAGGATTTGATTCAACGAATTCTGGATTCCAAAATAAAAGTTTCCGATTCAAATTTTGATGTAGTTATCAACTCCCTTATAAATAATCATTATTTAATTCAAACAAAAAATAATTATCCCCAACTGAAATCATACTATATTGTAAACATTCAAAAGTTTAGTGAATACATTTATCAAGTATTAAGTAAAGAACTTGCCATCTGCGAAAAAAACCAAGGATATTTCACAAAGAAAGAGGCATTTGGTCGTATTCAAGAGAGTGATTTAGAAATTAAGGATTTTGTTATTGAATTTCTAAAAGCCGCTGAAGTTATATTTGAAGTAGAAAATTCGGATGAGGAGAATCCCAAATATGTTGCTCCTAATTATCTGCCTTCACCAAAGGAAAAAGTTGAGAAGTTATTTATTGAGTCATTTGAAAAAGCTGATTGTGAATTTGAGTTTAAAGATTTTTTTCATCCTAATATAATACTTAAAATAGTCAAATATTATCATAAAAAGGGACTTTTAGTAAAAGATGATGAAAAAATAGAATATATTTTGTGGAAAAACTGTGTAATAATTTACAATAACAATAAAAATTCAAAGCATTTTTTAAAATTGGAATTACTTCTTCCAAATAAGGATTTCCCAAATAGAATTCCAACTTTTACTATTGCAAGAAGTAGCTCGGGGTTTATTGAAAATGACCAGTTCTATGAAGTTTTTAATGAAATTAAAAGAGTTTTGAATCCTTATACAACTCATCTAAAGGTAAAAACCAAGTTTGGCAATTATGTCTCTTTTAGTGATGTTCAAAAATTGATTTCCGAAGGACACCAAAAAAAGAGTCAATTTGTTTATTCTGAAGGGGTATTATATCCAAAATACGATTTTAGACATTTCTTAGGTGATGCTTTTGATGCTCCAATAAAAATATTTATAGCCTATTCAAAATTTGATGATACTTTTAGATTAGAACTTCGGGACCATCTTAACCCGGGAATTACCGAAGGCAAATTTGTTGTTTTCGATGATAGGGAAATGGATATGGGGGAAAAATGGCATGCCAGACTTAAAAAAGAATTAGAAGAGTGTGATGTTTTTATTCTTTTGATTAGTGTAAAAACTTTAGGAACTTCGTATGTTATGAATACAGAAATACCTGCTGCATTGCAGAGAACGCAAAATGGAAATCTAAGAATAATTCCAATTTTGGTTAGTCCATGTGATTGGACAAAAACTGGTTTGTCAGAGTTAAATGTTTACGATAAAGCGAATCCTATTGGGTCTCAAAATGAGAACTTTGACCTTTCAAAAGAGCTTAGCCTTAATGACAGAGCGTACAAATGGAAAGAAATAGTTAAACAAATAGAAAATATTAAACCAAATGGATTCAACCCTCCAAACAGCCCTACACCACCAGATGAGCATGATTCAGGAGCTCATTAAACGCATGTCGGAAAACAGCCGTAACACCAAAACCTGGGCTATCAGTCTGGTTTCGGCATTGTTGGTTTTTAGCTCTAAAACGGTACTTATCCCCTGGTATATATTAATCTTACCTGTTTTGCCCTTGATGTATATCGACATGTACTATCTGGCATTGGAAACTTTCTATCGTGAGCAATACAATAAACTCAAAACCAGATATAAAGAAAACAAAATTACAATTGAAAATATCTATGATATCGAAAACCCCAATGGCAGCCTGGATATATTTTTTCAGTTTGGGTCAAAATCCATTTGGCCGTTTTATGGTTTATTGATGGCAGTGGCCGGTTTAATTGGGTATTTCCTTGCCACTCAAGTAAATTGCATAGGGGCGTAATTAAAAATTAACGATTCTGTTTATTATAATTAACAATTTAATTTATTATTTTTGACAGAAATATCATTGTATGGTTACAGAAACGATTTTAAACTATAAAAGCATATTGGCAAATTTGCCTGCCGCGATCAATATTTCGGGGTATAGGAAAGACTATATTGCGGGTAAATTGGGCATTTCACCGCAGGCGTTTTCTGCAAAAATCAAAAGAAAATCTTTCAGTCTCGAAGATGCCGAAAAGCTCTTGAAGGTAATCAACAATGAAGATGTGGAGGCGTTTTTTATGCTTGAAAAGATGCGGGCATTGAAAAACGATGAAAACGTTTCTTACGATGAAGCCAAAAGAGAACTTGGGTGGAAATAATTCTTAAAAAGCAGTTTATCAAGGAAGTAGCAAAGTTGCCTGCAAAAGTCCAGACCTCAATAAAAGCCATTTTAGACGAATTGGAGCGTGTAGATAGCCTCCAAAATGCCCGAATCGACATAAAAAGAATGGAGGGTCAGTCGGCTGAAGAGAACTATTATCGTATAAGAGTGGGTTCTTACCGAATAGGATTGGAATACATTGCACCCCAAGTAATAATCCTGACAGTATTAAGCAGGGGAGATATTTACAAGAAATTTCCTCCAAAATAAAATTTCAATATTAAACATTTCAAACATTGCTCACCGACAACCACGGCCGCCCCATAAACTATCTCCGATTGGCAGTGACTGACCGGTGCAACCTCCGTTGTTTTTACTGCATGCCTCATGAGGGCATAGAATTTTTGCCCAAAAACCACCTTTTGTCTTATGAAGAAATGATCAGGCTGGTGAGTATTCTGGCGAAAATGGGCATTAGCAAAGTAAGAATCACGGGCGGGGAGCCTTTTGTAAGAAAAGACCTGATGGCATTCCTTTGGAAACTTTCTGAAATCCCGGGAATCGAAAAAATCAACCTCACCACCAACGGCGTATTGACGGCTCCTTATGTGCCGGAACTGAAACGCATGGGTATTTCGGCCATCAATCTGAGCCTCGATTCACTCGACCGCAAGCGTTTTTTAGAAATGACCCGGCGTGATGAGCTACCCAATGTGATGAAAACTTACGAGGCTATCCTGGAGCACAATATTCCACTCAAAATCAACTCGGTAATGATGGCCGGCAAAAATGAAGAAGACATTTTCTCCCTCATTGAATTAGCCAGAAACCAGGCGGTGGATGTTAGGTTTATCGAAGAGATGCCTTTTAACGGTGAAGGCGAAAAACCTGAGTATTTTCTTTCCTATCAAAAAATCCTGGATAAAATAAAAAGCCAATACCCCGGTATTTCTAAAATTCAGGATGAGGCATTTTCAACTTCATACAACTACAACATCCCCGGATTTAAAGGAAATATCGGGATAATCGCCGCCTATAGCCGCACTTTTTGTGGTACGTGCAACCGCATGCGTATCACACCCATTGGTGATCTCAAAACTTGCCTCTACGCCGACGCCTCTCTTAACCTTCGTGATTTGCTTCGCAATAATGCCGATGATGAACTGATTTCCAACAAAATTTTGAATGCATTTCAACACCGTGCAAAGGATGGTTTTGAAGCTGAAAATCAACGTTCAAGCACCATACACGAAAGTATGACGACTATCGGTGGCTGAAATCATTTTTCCTTATTTCTGCAACCTTAACAATTTAAAATTCATCTTTCTCAATAAATCTTATAGAAAGACCGTTTAACATTTTTTAATTGGCAAAGAATATTCCTGTGAATACTTTTGCCTGGCTATTACTCTATAAAATCATTTATTCTTTTGAAAAAGCTATTATTAATCTTAATGGCGGCTGGTTCTGCATATGCCCAGACAGCCCCGAAAAACATTCCTGCCAAAAAGACTTCACAGAAAGTTACGATTGACGGAAAAATAGACGAACCCGCCTGGAAAGATGCGGCAAGGTTTGACGAATTGGTGGAGTTCAGACCTGTAATGGGCCGTAAAGAAGAACATGGAAACCATACCGAGGCCTACATTATGTACGACGATGAAGGGATTTATTTTGGCGGAATCTGCCACGAACGCACCATCGACAGCGTTTCCCGTGAACTCACCGGCCGGGACGGATTTGGCACCAATGATTACATCGGGATCATTTTTGATACCTACAAAGACAAACTCAATGGCTTTGAATATTTTGTGACCCCACTTGGAGAGCAATGGGACGCCAAAATGTCTTCCTCGCAAAACTCCAATAATGGCGGTGAGGACTTTGCATGGAATGCGGTATGGAAAAGCAAAGTGATTTTGCATGAAAAAGGCTGGACATTTGAAATGTTTCTGCCATACTCAGCCATTAGATTTAGTAAAGATAACATTCAGGATTGGGGCATAAATATTACCCGGAGGAAAAGAAAAACCGAACAACAGTTTACCTGGAATCCAATTGACATAAACGTAAATGGTTTTCTCACTCAGGAAGGTTTCTGGACAGGCATCAAAGACATAAAACCGCCGCTGCGATTGCAATTATTTCCTTACTTTTCGGTGTATCAAAATCACTATCCCAGCTCAGATCCTAAAAACAGTAACTGGTCAAGCCAATATTCCGGCGGACTCGATCTAAAACTTGGTATCAGTCAGGCATTTACACTCGATGCTACACTTATCCCGGACTTCGGACAGGTACAAAGCGACAACCGGGTGCTCAACCTGACTCCCTTTGAAGTAAAATTTAACGAATACCGTAATTTCTTTACCGAAGGTACCGAGCTATTCAACAAAGGTGATTTCTTTTATTCCCGGAGAATTGGCGGGTCGCCTATCAATTCAGGAAAAGTTTATGATCAGTTAAAAGAAAACGAAGAAGTTATATATAACCCTTCAGAATCAAAACTTATCAATGCGTCCAAGATTTCGGGGAGAACCAAAGGAGGGCTTGGAATCGGAATTTTGAATGCCATCACCCGCTCCCAGCACGCTGAGATTAGAAACATGGAGACCGGCCAGGTAAGACAATATGAAACCGATCCTGCCACCAACTATAGCCTGATTGTGCTGGACCAAAACCTAAAAAACAACTCCAGTATTACGTTTCTCAATTCGAATGTAACCCGTGCAGGTTCGGCCTATGATGCCAATGTGAGCTCAGCCATGTTTAGTATTTTTGATAAGAAAAACACCTACTTTATTACAGGTAAAGCTGCTGTAAGCAACCTGAAATATACCGATAAAACCGATTGGGGGTATTCGCATACCTTTGGTATGGGAAAGACCAGCGGCAGATTTTTATTTCAGTACAATCAATCACTTACTGATACCAAATTTAACAATAATGACCTCGGGTATTTTACCAATAATAACTTCATCAATCATTATTTCTATATGGGATACCGGTTTACGGTGCCAAAAGGTTTTTATAACCGCATGAACTATAACCTTAACATCAACTATAGTAGTTTGTATTCACCCATTGGAGAAATTGACACAAAATACCAAAATGCAAGAATTCAAACCAATGTAAATATCCAGACCAAAAGACTCCATTGGTTTGGTATAATTACTGATTTCATGCCTTCTCAGAACGATTTCTATGAACCCAGAGTCTTAGGGTCGTTCTTCAGAAGGGGTAACAGTGCCCTGCTTGGCATGTGGACTGAGAGCAATTCGGCAAAAAAATATTATATTCAAACAGAAACTTTCTTCAGGAAATATTTCAATTTTTATGACCTGTTTGCGGTTGATTTATCGCTTAATCAAACCTATAGATTCAATTCCAAATTCTCACTAAACCATGGAATTTCGTTCATGCCAAGGTACAATAGTGTAGGATTCACTACTTTTTCGGAGGATTTGCCCCTTTTTGCCAAAAGAGATGTTAAAACAATCGAAAACACGCTTTTTCTGAAATATAACTTTACCAACAAAATGGGACTTACATTCAGAACCCGGCATTATAACAGCAAAGTTGACAATAAAGCATTTTTCAGACTCGACACTCAGGGAGAACTCAATACTACAAAAAGCAATGACAATCAATACCATAGAAATGTTAATTATTTCAATGTTGACATGGTATATACCTGGCAGTTTGCACCCGGTAGTTTTCTTAATGTCGTTTGGAAAGACGCTGCAGTTACCGATGACGCCCTGATATCGGATTCTTACCTTACAAGTTTGAAAAGTACGGTAAGCAGTGACCAAAACAACAATTTCTCGGTAAAAGTGATTTACTTTATTGATTACCTCACCATGAAAAGCTGGATGAGAAAAGGTTGAAAAAGAAATAATTTTAAGATGGATTAGGAGTTTTTTTAGAAAAATTCCTAATTTCATTTTTTATTCAACCTAAATAAATATGGAAAGAAGGACTATCCTTAAAAACCTTGGCTTTTCAATTCTTACATTTTCTCAATTGCCCTCCTGGGCTTCTTCCTGGCGTTCAGAATTATTTGAAGAAAAACACTTTTTTCTGTCAAAAGACAACTCAAATTCCCTTTCAGCACTGGTTGATGCCATAATTCCCGGAGGTGAAATACCCGGAGCAAAAGATTTGGAAATCGACAAATTCATCGAAAAAATGTTGGCCGATTGTTATTCTTCCGAAGTCAGGAAAAGCGTAGAGGAATTTCTTAATGAGGTCAGCAATCAAGATTTTGACAAAAAAAACACATCAGAGAAAATTGGATTAATTGAAACCTGGCAAAAATCGCCCGAAAAATCCACAAGAGACGCTATCAATCTTATCAAAAGCCTCTGCATTCAGGGTTACAGTACTTCTGAGCATGTAATGACCCAATTTCTCAATTATGAAATGGCACCCGGCCATTTTTACGGATGTGTAACCATTTGATTTAACGCGATTTATTATGTACTTAAATATAAAAAGTAATAAAAAGAACACCTTTGATGCCATCGTAATCGGCTCTGGAATCAGTGGAGGCTGGGCGGCAAAAGAACTTTGTGAAAAAGGATTAAAAACGCTGGTTCTGGAAAGAGGACGTGATGTAAAACATGTGGCTGATTACCCCACCGCCATGACACATCCATGGGAATTTGAGCACCGGGGACAAGTACCTTTGGAAACCAGAAAACAGTATGGAGACATTAGGTCATTTATGAGAGAAGAAACCCTCCACTGGGCTATAAAACCCGATGAGCAACCCTTTATTCAGGAACATCCCTATACCTGGACACGTGGGTATCATGTAGGAGGAAAATCTCTGCTATGGGCAAGACAAACCCAAAGATGGTCCGATTTTGATTTTGAAGGACCAGTCCGTGACGGATTTGCAATAGACTGGCCCATCAGATATAAAGATCTGGCACCCTGGTATAGCTATGTTGAAAAATTTACCGGAATTTCGGGTAACCGTGATGGCCTGCCGCACCTGCCGGACGGTGAATTTCTGCCGGCATTTGAGCTGAGTTGTATTGAATCACATCTGCAATCGGCAGTAGCCAAAAACTATAAGGACAGGCAAGTAATTCAATCAAGGTGTGCCCATATCACCGATCCGCAACAAATCCATAATGAACAAGGCAGAACCAAATGCCAAAACCGGAATCTTTGTGTAAGAGGTTGCCCATATGGGGCCTATTTTAGCAGTAATTCCTCTACCCTGCCCTGGGCTGAAAAAACTGGCAACCTTACCCTCAGGCCATTCTCGGTAGCTCATTCAATTATATTTGATGAAAAAAAAGGAAAAGCCACCGGAGTTAGAATAATTGATGGCAATTCGGGTGAAATGATAGATTTTTTTTCAAAAATTATTTTTGTAAATGCCTCCACCATCAACTCCAATGCCATTTTGCTAAACTCTGTTTCGAATCGTTTTCCAAACGGCCTGGGAAATGATTCAGGATTGCTGGGAAAATATTTGTCAAGCCATAATTATCGCGGTAAAGCCAATGCATCATTTGAGGGTTTAAAAGACAAAAAAACTGACGGAAAAAATCCGGGTTCTGCCTATATGCCTCGGTTCAGAAACGTAATGAAACAAGAAACTGACTTTTTAAGGGGCTATTCGATAGGAATTGGAGGGGGCAGGTCGGCCAACGCTGATCACAGCTTATTGGGTGATGGCTTAAAGGCTTCTATTTTATATCCAAAATTGGGAGACTGGCATATCAGTGCCTGGATGCAGGGGGAGTCGGTACCTATTGAAAAAAATCACGTCAGACTTTCAACAGACCAAAAAGACAAATATGGTATCCCGAAAATCATCCTTTCGGCCCGTTGGACTGAGAATGACGATAAAATGACTGAGGATTTCAAACAGCAAATCACCGAAATGTTTACTTTGGCCGGTTTCAAAAATATCTCAGCAGTGGATACCGGTGCTAACCCCGGCTCTGACATACACGAAATGGGCGGTGTAAGAATGGGCAAAGACCCTAAAAATTCTCTGCTTAACGAATGGAATCAGTTACACCATTGTAAGAATGTCTTTGTGACAGATGGAGCCTGCATGACCTCAACCAGCACGCAGAACCCCTCGCTCACTTATATGGCTCTTACGGCTCGTGCAGCAAACCATGCTGTTGAGCTTTTGAAGAGCAAAGAATTATGATTCTATTATTGAGATTTATTTTCACGAAATCGTTAGAGTTGTGCCACTAATGCTTACTGTAAAGCCCGTGGTGCTGGCGTTTCCGTCCCCTTTTCCGGAGGTCTTGAAATACCAGTTGTGATCCGTACATCTGAACTCGCCAGATGATTTTTCATAAATCATTTTGTCCTTTTTCTCATGAGGACATAAACGTGCTATGGCTGCATAGTCTGAGGAGGTATTTCCTGATGATATCCTGGCGATTATCACATTGTCAATTTTTACATATCCTCCTACAGAAGCCAGAGCAGCGTAGGCCGATTCAGAAAGATTGATTGAAAAGCTACCGGATGTACTGGGTACTACTGTGGAGTCTTCTGAGGAGCAAGCCGTCAAAACCGCCATCAAAGCAGTACCACTTAAGCCCAGTTTCATCAAAAACTCCTTTCTGCTTATTGCATCTTCTTTTTTCATTTTCATTGTAAATTTTAATGGGGTAGCGTTTTTCAGATAGAAATAGTATTTGGTTTAAAATTACAAACGAGAAAAATAAACCTGTTCGTTGCCTGGGTTCAGTAATTATCAGATTTTCTTATTTCTTAATTATTTCAGAAAAAATATATATATTTCAATAGTACATTCACTAAAAATCATTTATTTGACCTTAAAAATTACACAAGATGAAAAACCTGACCGGAAAAATAATTATTGCTGAGCCATTTTTGGGTGACCCAAACTTTGAGCGTGCCGTAGTGCTGATATGTGAACACAATGATGCGGGATCTTTTGGACTGGTTTTGAATCAACCCATTAAGCAAAAACTTGCAGACGTCATTGCAGAAATCTATGCCGATTTTCCACTTGGAATTGGTGGACCGGTAGAACAAAATACCCTCCATTTTGTCCACACCTCTGGTTCACTGATTGACGAAGCCATTAATATTTCTGACAATTTATATTGGTCAGGAGATTTTGAAACTGCCAAAAGCCTGCTAAATACTGGAATTTTAAAGCCAGATTCTATTAAATTCTTTTTGGGTTACTCCGGTTGGGGACCTGGTCAACTGGAAGCTGAACTTGCTGAAAATGCATGGATGGTTTCAGAAATTTCGTCTGAAAAAATATTTGAAAATAAATCTGGAACCTTTTGGAGAGAAGTACTCAGAGATATGGGAGGTAATTTTAAAGTGATGGCAAATTACCCTATTGATCCCCGATTAAATTGATAATTTTGATTTTATCTATTTCACAATTGAATTGTAAATCACGTCATGAACCTTCTTACGGGTTTTATATTTGATGAGTTTATTGTTGTCTGCCGTCGGATACACCCTGTTGGAAAGAAAAATATAGATGAGGTTTTTTTGAGGATCAACCCAGGCTGCTGTACCCGTAAAACCTGTATGACCATAAGTATCTTCTGAAGCATTTTCCGAAAGACTGGCTTCTTCGGGTGGTTTATTCCAACCCAATCCACGGTGACTCACGTCTGATTGGTTTTTTGTGAAATAATCGATAGTAGCAGGCAAAAAATACTGCTTTCCATCGTATTTGCCCTTGTTGAGATTCATTTGAAATAGTTTTGCCAGATCCCAGGCATTGCTGAAAAGTCCCGCATGGCCAGCCACTCCTCCTAAAAGTGCCGCATTTTGGTCATGCACCGTTCCTCTGATTAATCCTTTTCGGAAATGATTGTCAATTTCGGTGGGAGCAATTTCCGATGCATCCAGTTTCCTGAGGATATTGAAACCCGTCCTGTCCATTCCAAGTGGCTGATAGAGTGCGAAATACAAATAATCGTCCAGGTTTCTTTTTGTGATTTTTTCGACTACCCGCTGTAGTAATATCAACCCCAGGTCGGAATATGCGTATCTTTTGGTAGTTCCTGAGCTAATAAGCGTGCTATTTTTGATCCAGTTAAGTACTGAATCCTTTATTGCCGGTTTGATGAAAAGACCATTGTAAACCGTCAAGAGCTTGTTTTCGGGGTTGGTTTCAGCGTAAAACTCCGGTGAATACTGCCCTCCTGAAATGGTTTTGGAGTAAAAAGGCATAAAAGGTCTTAAGCCCGCCTGGTGTAAAAGCAAATCTTTTATCGAAATATTGCCCTTGTCAGTTGAGTCCATTTCGGGTAAATAAAATTTTAGCGGCTTCTCTATATCAAGTTTTTTCTGGTTGTAGAGCATCATAACCGCCTGGACCGTAGCCGTGACCTTGGTAAGTGAAGCCAGGTCGAAATCGGTTTTGAGCGTCACCGGCTCATCAAAACCGTACCGCATATTTCCAAAAGCTTCAAAATAAACCACTTTTCCATTTCTGGCAACCAAAACCTGTGCCCCCGGAAATTCTTCATTCTGGATGGCATTTTGCATGATTGGGGCAATGTTTGCCAACTGATCGCCATCCATTCCCTCTGAAAAGGCCGCCCCAAAACCTATGCGATTTTTCGGTGTCGTCTTCAGTCCATCTCCAATTTTTGCGTCAAAAGAAAGTGTATTTACGGGAATTTTTCCTTTCGCCGGTTTTACTCCAAAAATCATATTAGCAACTGCTATCGCCGACTGCTTTTCGTCTTCGAATCCGCAAATTATCGTATCAAAATCACTGAAGTTTTTCAAAACATAAGGATTCCCAAATACACAAACTATCACTTTGGTTTGGGATTGTAATTCACCAATTAAATCGAGGGTCTCGTTGGTTAATCCAAAATTTCTTGATTCCAGATTATGCAGCCCATGTACGGTCACAATTACCAGATCATTTTGTGCTGCCTCCTCTACCACGGCCTCCCAATCGTCGGGTTTGGTGGGTTTAAATGGAATGTTGAAAGATTTTTTTACCCCATACAAATCAAATATCTGATGAATAGAATGATTGGCAGATGCCCCTATCGTAAGCAAGGCATAATTGAGATTGTTAAGATTTTGTATTGGAACCAGGCTTTCATTGTCTCTGACCAGCGTGGTGGCCTCATCAAAAACCTCCTGAATAAGGTCAGAAACATGAGGTTTATTCAAGTCTTGCAGAAGGTTTGTATAATCGATGGGTTTGTATTGATTCAATCCGGCCTGATATTTTGCTTTTAATATTTTCAAAACTCTTTGGTCAAGATCTGACACAGATAAAGTACTGTCCTGGAAATTTTTCAAGAGCTCATTGTAAGCTGTTTCGATATTGGCGGTTTGCAACAGGATATCATTGCCTGCCTTAAAAGCCTCTACTTCGGCTTTGCAGGTAGGAAAATGCCTCAATAAGCCCCGCATGTTCATGGCGTCGGTGATCACCAATCCCTTGTATCCCAGTTGTTTTTTTAGATATTGGTTGATAACCTTTTCCGATACGCTTGCGGGCACGTTTGGCATTGGATCAAGTGCAGGCACCTCCAGGTGACCCACCATCACCGATGCGATGCTGTCCTGAATCAGTCTGCGAAACGGTACCGATTCGATGTCATCAATGTGTTGTTTGGTGTGTTTTAACAAAGGCAGAGCATGATGTGAGTCGGTCTCGGTATCACCATGACCCGGAAAATGCTTGGCACTGGCCATTACACCTGCTTTTTTAAGTCCCCGTGCATAAGCTGCTGCCAGGTTACTTACATTTTGAGTAGCCTCCCCAAACGACCGATAATTAATTACCGGATTTTTAGGGTTGGAATTGATATCGGCATCAGGGCCAAAGTTGATATGAATTCCCATTCTCCGGCATTGCTGGCCTATCTCAAAACCTACCTTTTCAACTATTTCAGGATTATAGGTTGCCCCCAAAGTAATAGCTTTCGGGAATGAAACCGCCTGATCGAGTCGCATTCCAAGGCCCCATTCGCCATCAATTCCAATCAGTAGCGGAATTTTGGCCGCAGCCTGATAGCGGTTGGTAAGCACTGCCTGCTGTATTGGGTTTCCCTGGAAAAAAATGAGCCCACCGATATGATATTTTTTAATCTGATTTTCGAGGTAGTTGTAGTCGGTTTCGTTGCGGTTTGAAAAAGCCGATATCATAAATAGTTGCCCGACTTTCTGTTCCAGTGTCATGGTGGCCAAAATGCTGTCGGCCCAGGTATTTTGCTTGATTTTATTTGAAAAGCCTTTATCAATGCTAAGCGACTTTTCAGTATTTGATTTTTCGGAAAACCAAAACGATTGGAACAAAACCGCCAAAAGTATTACAGGTAAAAACAGTATTTTCTGAAACTGGTTAATCAAGTTAATTTGGGTAGTATTTTACAAAAAAAGACAATATTAATGGATTTATCCAGATTTATGCCTTCAAAATGGCATTGTATCAAGAAATATATTGATTTAAAAATTAAGAGTTTAGATTCTGCGTTTATAATCGTAAATTTGCATCTTGTTTCTGAAAAAATTAAGAAAACACTAATAATCAAGTAATTATAAATGTTAACAGTTTCTAATCTTTCGCTGCAATTTGGTAAGCGAATATTGTTTGAAGAAGTAAACCTTAAGTTTGTTCCGGGCAACGTATATGGCCTTATTGGTGCCAATGGTGCCGGTAAGACCACTTTTGTGAAAATATTGTCCGGCGAAATCGAAGCCACTACCGGGAGCATTTCGATGGATCCGGGCGAAAGGATGTCGGTTTTGAAACAAAATCAGAACGCCTTTGATGAGTTTACAGTACTTGATACCGTATTACGTGGTAACGAAAAGCTGTATCAAATCATGCAGGAAAAAGATGCCATCTACCTTAAAGAAGATTTTTCGGAAGAAGATGGTCACCGTGCAGCCGAACTGGAGCATGATTTTGCCGAAATGAACGGTTGGGAAGCAGAATCCGATGCCGCCTCCCTCCTATCGGGACTAGGCATATCGGAAGATATTCATTATTCCCTCATGGCCGATATCAACCCTTCAGAGAAAGTAAAGGTGTTGCTGGCTCAGGCCTTGTTTGGTGACCCCGACGTGCTACTACTCGATGAGCCTACCAACAACCTCGACATCGAGTCGATCCTATGGCTGGAAAACTTCCTCATGAACTTCAAAAATACCGTGATCGTAGTTTCGCACGACCGCCACTTCCTTGATAACGTGTGTACCTACGTAGCCGACCTTGACTTTAAGAAAATCACGCTGTATGGCGGTAACTACTCGTTCTGGTACGAATCAAGCCAGCTAGCTGCCCGCCAAAAAGCTGATCAAAACAAGAAAGCCGAAGAGAAGAAGAAAGAACTGGAGGATTTTATTCGTCGTTTCTCTGCCAATGTGGCCAAGTCAAAACAAGCCACTGCACGCCAGAAAATGATCGAAAAGCTGGATATTGCGGCCATTCAGCCTTCTTCGAGACGATATCCGTTTATCGGGTTTAAACCTGAAAGAGAAGTGGGCGACCAGATATTGATGGTAGAGCATCTGAGCTACAAAAACGAAGAAGGCGAATATCTGTTTAAAGACCTGAGTTTTCAGATTGCCAAAAACGATAAGATTGGCTTCCTGAGCAAAGACGGCCTGGCCGTGACGGCTCTTTTTGATGTTTTGATGGGCTTGAAAGAGGCCTCCGCCGGTAGCTTTAAGTGGGGTGTAACCATCACGAAGGATTATCTGCCCAACGACAACAGCAATTATTTTGAAGATGCCAGCCTCAACCTGGTGGACTGGCTGAGACAATACAGTACCGACAAAGACGAGACATTTGTACGTGGATTCCTGGGCAGAATGCTGTTTTCGGGCGAAGAGGCACTTAAAAAATGTACGGTGCTATCGGGAGGAGAAAAGCAGCGTTGTATGTTTTCAAAAATGATGCTCTCCAACTCCAATGTGTTGCTGTTTGACGAGCCTACCAACCACCTTGATCTGGAGTCGATTCAGGCTCTCAACAAAGGCATGGAAGACTACGAAAGTACAATACTCTTTACCTCGCATGACCACCAGCTGACCAACACCGTGGCCAACCGCATCATAGAGCTGGGACCTAAAGGCTGCCTCGACAAACTGGTGAGCTTTGATGATTATCTGACCGACGAAAAGATCAAAGAACAACGTAAGACGATCTATTGATAAAAAACATAAATTTTCTAAAGGCCCTGATTCTGATGGATTTGGGGCTTTTTTGTGGGTTTGTTTGTATTTATTTCAAAAAAGAATTTCGTTTTCATAAAAAACTAACCACATAGAACACATTAGCAAATACCACATAGGCACATAGGCAATGTTATTATCAATGTCAAAAATTTATAAAATCGCATTAATTCTTACTCTCAAAGCCCCTCGCTGAAGCACGATTGCATCGTTTTGTTACTAGTTCCTGCTGACACTATCAAAAAAATAGTATGGAAAGGTTTTGATTTCAAATAAATGAACCACTAAATTTGATTAATAGTAAATTTTAACGAAAAAAACATAAAACGTTCATATTCAAGCTATATAATGCAGCACTGAATACGTCCTTTATATGTTGGAATCATTTCAAAATTTTATGTTATCTGAAAAATTTAATACCCAAAAAACTTCATTTTCAGATAAAAAAATAATTTTTAACGACTTTAAAAATATCTACATAAAAGTTAGATTTCCTAATTACTCAGCTTTGCTTTATCTAATATTTTGTTCGCTATGCTATATTTTTAAGATACAAAATCCATTAATATTTTTGTTAATTTCAGCTATTCCAACATATTTTATTGTGCTTCTCCATACAAAAATGGAACTACAAAAAGAATATAAGTTTAAAGAAAAATTAGTAGGTACATTTAAAATCATAAATAAACACAGAGCCAAAGGTTATTTTACTTTTGAAACGAAATTTAAGTTCATAAACGTAGATAAATCTTCTTTTGATAAAGTCAATATTGGCGAAAGTGTTAGTATTGAAATGCTACCGAATCAAAGAGTATTGAGAGTAGAAAAACTTTAAATTTAAATTAAAACATAACTTTTACACCAATCCGACAATCAATATGCGAGCTTGTTAAAAGAACTTCAAGCATCACAGCGAACAGATATTAGATCGTTTTCAAGGAGTCGTCAAAATTTATTGGGGACAGCAACTCAGAGCAGTTTGCTTGCAACTTTCTTTTCGCCAATCAACTTTTTGAGGTCTTCTCACTTGGGATGCGTCCATTGTCATGGACAGGATATTAGCGAAGTTTGAAAATATTTCCTTGTCCAACTTCCGAAAGAGCGTAAAGGTTTGTATATTTATCCCAATTAACTCAATCTTTAACCCCAACCCATCGTCTTTACTTTTTGTTGGAAATGTGAAAATAATTTACACAATGAAATATCTTTACTTTTTAACATTATTTGTTTTTATAATTTGTACTTCAGAAACTTGTTCAAATAATAAGGAACTCATTCAACCAGCAAAAGCAATCTATAAAAGCGAATTTAATGGGTTAATAAATGGGCGTGAAGTTAATTGGATAGAGACCGATACAACTATTAAATATAAAGCTGCTTACGAAAATTTATGTTCTTCTTATTTTCATAGTTTTAAAAAAAATAATTCAAGTCTTGATTTCATTATTAACTTAGGAGAGTTAAAATCAGACGGATATTTAAGTTTAACAAAATTATTTTATCCAAACTATAGCGACCTCTCATTCCAAAGAGGTGTTGGAAACTATTGCTTAGAAAATTCAGGAATGCAGCTTAGACTTATTATTAATAATGATCGGTACTATTTACAAAAGCCAAGTACGATAATTATTAAAGAAATTCAGAAGTTTGAAAGTGAGTGCGAATGTAATAAAGATGCTTATTTTATTCAATACCAAATAAAAGATAAAAATATTGATGGTATTTTATCTTTAAAATATTTTGACCCTTGTTGCAAAACGATAGAAATTAAATGATTTATACAAACGTATGCTATAAAATAGATTGACAGATTTAGCTATTTTTCGACAAGCAAACAATCAGGTATTTTTGTTCAAAACTTGCAAATTTTTCAGTGGACAGGGTACTCTTTTGGTCTTATTAAAAGAGCTTGAAGCATCATTTCGGCAAGATATTAGAGCAATTTCAAAGGGTCTTCAAACTCATTCACTATGAGGCCTTTAGTGCTGATTACCCGGTATTTATTTAGTAGTTCATCCACTTTCCAATAAATTCTGGAAATTATTTTTATAAGTTTGGAAATTTGATTCCTAAATATACAAATTATTTTTAATGTCTTAAACGCAATTACTTGGACACGATAATTAATTTACATTACCCATTTTGGGTCAATTTTGACACCTATTGATTCCAGGAATTTTTTAGGAGACTT